>CAFBMI010000001.1_pt1 | contig 40432 bp, 38 predicted proteins | sample 7268631 | NCBI WGS metagenome assembly CAFBMI01 (sample SAMEA6814061, study PRJEB35770) | uncultured Actinomycetes bacterium | biome: Freshwater; feature: Freshwater reservoir; material: water | place: Czech Republic | collected 2017-05-23 | depth 30m m
GATGCAAGGACTCGACTTTCAATTTTATGGAATTCAGATGGCGGTACATCGCAAACAATGCGACCGTACATATCAATAAATCGGCGATAAGAATCCCAAGCAAATTTTGGATTACCTGTTTGAACAGCCATCTGTTCTGCAACTTCTGGTGTCATGCCAACGTTAAGAACTGTTTCCATCATTCCGGGCATGGAGAACTTTGCACCAGAGCGGACTGAGACGAGAAGTGGCTTTTTAGGATTTCCAAATTCTTTATCTAAACTTTTTTCTAAAGCTTTTAATGAACTTTCAATCTCACCTTTAAGTCCTTTTGGAACTTCACCCGATGCAAGAAATTCTCTACACGCTTGCGTTGTAATTGTGAATCCTGGGGGCACCGGTAGTCCGATGCGAACCATCTCGGCCAAGTTTGCACCTTTGCCACCTAATAAATCAGATTGGCTACGGTCACCGAATGAAAACGGATAAATTAATTGGCCCGACATCGAAATCCAATCTACCGAGTTGATGTGTAAAGAATCGTAGTCGAACGATAGTGCCAGTTGCGAAGCATTTTTTACGCGTCAGTGTGAGCGTTCGACCACAGTGTCACATAGTGAGAACAAAGCGCCCGTGGCATCACACATAGGCAGTGGCCCTAGGGCTTGTCGAGCCTTTTGGGCTACCCCAAAGAGTTGGGACCTGGATTCATCAAGAGCAGGGTGCTTGCGGAGGGCTCGTAGCACTTCTTTTACGACCTTTTCAGACTTGATAGGTGCTTTGAGAAGCTTACGCAATTCACTATCTCCGCGGCTTTTTGATTTAAGAACGTTAAGAGTTACCAAAGTTGGAACACCTTCACGTAAGTCTGTTCCAGGAGTTTTTCCAGAAAGATCTGAATCACTGGCAATGTCAATGACGTCATCGGCCAATTGGAAAGCAATGCCCATCTGCTCACCAAATGTTGTCACCGTGTCAATGATGTTTGAACTAGCCCCAGACAGGAGAGCGCCGAATCTGGCACTTGTTGCGATAAGTGAACCCGTTTTGTCGGCAACTACTTGGAGGTAATGCTCTATGGGATCCTCACCTTTTTGTGGTCCTTGAGTTTCCATAATTTGACCAATAACAAGGCGTTCAAATGTTCGCGCTTGTAATCTAACGGCTTCAGGACCCAGGTCAGCTAATAGGTCTGAAGCCTTTGCAAAAAGATAGTCACCAGTCAAAATTGCAACCGTGTTCCCCCATCTTGCATTAGCGCTCTTTACTCCTCGACGCAGAGGTGCCTCATCCATAACATCGTCGTGATACAAAGTTGCCAAGTGTGTAAGTTCGCAAACTACCGCAGCGGGAATTACTTGTGCTCTCGTTGCATCTCCTAGGTGCGATGTAATGAGAGTAAGTAAAGGCCGCAGTCTTTTTCCACCTGCTGCAACTAAATGGTGAGATGTTTCTTCAACAAGCGGGTAGTCACCTTCAATATGTGAATTGAGCAACTGCTCGACTTTTAACATCCCGGTCTTTAATTCGGCCTCAAGTTCGCCGGAAATATCCGGTATGCCAAACCCGGACATTAGCGAATAAAGGTAGCGAGGGAGTTAATAAAGTTAAGCAATGGTGCTGGGTAAACTCCCAAAAATACAGTAATCACAGAAGTAATTATGAGGGTAGATCGAGTCAAAATGGAAGGAATTACAACGCTCGTACCGTCATCAGTTGCATCTTTAAAGAACATTAAGACGATTACACGCACGTAGAAGTAGGCGGCAATTGCGCTTGAAATAACGCCGACGATAACTATCGTCTTGTTTCCACTTTCATACGCAGCCGAGAATATAGAGAATTTCCCGATAAACCCGCTTGTCAAAGGAATTCCGGCAAATGCTAATAAGAATCCAGCAAATAGCGTTGCAGCAAATGGCGACCGTTTAGCAAGGCCCGCCCATTTGTTGAGATCGGTAACTTCGCCTGAAGAGTCGCGAACTAAAGTGACAACCCCAAATGCGCCAACGGTTGCAACTCCATAGGCGAATAAGTAGAAGATAGAAGCGTCTAGCCCTGACTTATTGAGTGCAATGACTCCCGCTAGCAAGAATCCTGCATGAGCAATTGATGAATAAGCCAACATGCGCTTTACATCCCGCTGAGCAATAGCAACAACAGAACCAAAAAGCATCGTGATGATCGCAATGATTGACATCATCGGACGCCAATCCCAGTTGGCATTTGCAAGTGATGTATAGAAAATTCTTAACATTGCGCCAAATGCTGCGACCTTTGTCGCCGCTGCCATGAACGCTGTAATCGGAGTAGGTGCTCCTTGATAGACATCTGGAGTCCATGCATGGAATGGCACTGCGCCAACTTTGAATAAGAGACCTATTGATAAGAAAGCGATGCCCATCAGCAAGAAGACGTCGTTACCACTTCCGCCTACAACTGCTGAGCGAATACCCGCTAAAGAAACAGATCCTGAATACCCATAAAGATAGGCAGCTCCAAAGAGGAAGAACGCGGATGAGAAAGCACCGAGCAAGAAATACTTAAGTGCTGCTTCCTGTGACATAAGTCTGCGACGGCGAGAAAGGCCTGCCATTAAATACAACGGCAAAGAAAGCATTTCAAGGGCAACAAACAATGTGATTAAGTCATTGGCTGCAGGAAAGAGAAGCATTCCAGCGACTGCAAATAGAGTCAGTGGGAATACTTCAGTTAGCTTCTCACCACTTTGCAACGAATCGCGCTCCTCTGGCGAACCAGGGACTGCGGCAGCAAGTACAGTGAAATGTTCATTGTCTGCGATGAGTGCAACTGCAAGTATCGCAATCAATAAAATAGACCCCTGCATAAGGACCGTTGCACCATCAATGGCAACCGATCCCATCGCAGCCGAGAGCGAGCTCTCGTGGCGAATACGCCACAGTTGAATCAGTGCAAGTATTAGTGAGCCAAAAGTTATACAAAGCTGAGAAATTGGACGGACTTTACGAGATAAAAACGCCTCTATTAATACTCCAATTAGGGCGCCACCCAAGACAATTAAAATTGGTGATAATTGTGAGTAAGAAAGTTTGGGAACAATAAAGTCAGTCATTTACTTACCCGCCTTTGGATCGATCTGAGCAAGTGGGTCGGTAAATCCAGCTTGTGTAATTGTGTGCGTTGACGCTGGGTTAATGATGCTCAGTAGTGGAGATGGATAAAAACCAAGGCCGATAATGACTGCAATGACCGGAGCAATCGCAATCTTTTCTCTTACATTCAAATCAGAGAGCGCCTCGTTGCCAGGCATCGTTGGACCATGAAGCGAGCGTTGGATCGGAATCAGTATGTATAAAGCAGCAAGAACAATTCCGAAGGTACCGATAATTGCAGCAACGGGATAACGCGTATATGTACCAACAAGCACTAAGAACTCACTTACGAAGCTAGAGAGACCTGGCAAAGCCAAGCTCGACATGCCTGCAAAAAAGAAAGTCCATGCCATTACAGGAGTGACTCGTTGTAGCCCACCAAAGTCTGAAATCTTTGACGAACCTCGACGCGACATCATCCAACCACCGACTATAAAGAGCGCTGCAGTAGAGAAGCCATGATTGAACATATACAAAGTGGCCCCTGAGTGACCTTGTGAGGTCATGGCAAAAATTCCCATGGTGATAAAACCGAAGTGGGAAATAGAGGTGAAGGCGATTAAGCGTTTCAAATCTTTTTGTCCGATGGCAAGGAAAGCGCCGTAAATAATAGAAATTACAGCTAACACCAGAATCATTGGTGTGAAAGTTTTAGAGGCTTCAGGAAATAGTGTTAAGCAATAACGAATCATTCCAAAAGTTCCGACCTTGTCCAGAATTCCCAAAAGCAAAACTGACGTTCCTGGAGTTGCTGACTGCGCTGCATCTGGCAACCAAGTATGCAAAGGCCAGAGTGGCGCCTTAATAGCAAAAGCAATGAAGAATCCGAGGAAGAGAAGGTTCTGTGTCGTTGAGCTCATTTGGAGCTGAGACAAAGCATTGATATTGAATGTATGTGCGCCTTGCTCACCTGAGAGAACATAAAGGCCAATTATCGAAGCCAACATTAATAATCCACCGAAGAGTGAATAGATAAGGAACTTCACCGCAGCAGCATTGCGTTGTCCGGTTCCATATCCTCCGATGAGGAAATAAACAGGAATCAGCATTGCTTCAAAGAAGACATAGAAGAGGAAGAGATCATTTGCGCTAAATACGCCAATAATCATTGTCTCTAGTACCAAAACTAAAATATAAAATGTCTTTGCGCTCCAGCGACCACCATTTGATTCATTCCATCCAGAAAGAACAACTATTGGCGCGAGCAGGGCTGAAAGAAGAATTAATACAAGTGCTATACCGTCAACGCCAACGGAATAATTAATTCCAAACGTCGGGATCCACGAGTGAGTTTCAACAAACTGTAAATCTGTTTTCCCTCTATCAAATCTCAAAGTCATAACTATTACGCCGACAGCAACAAGGATTGTCGTCAATAAAGTCATTTGCTTAGCTAGAAGTGACTTCGTTGTTGGAATCGCAGAAATCAGCAGAGCTCCGATAAGAGGTAAAAGCATGAGAGAAGTCAGCATGTTCATAGCGTCACCACCCAAATTGTTGCCACTAACCCGATTGCTCCAACCAGAATCCACAATGCGTAGCTTCGGACGAACCCGGTCTGAGTTGTTCTCAAAATATTTCCCGCACCTACTGCAAAGCGTCCTACTCCGCGAACAGCGCCATCAATTAATGTTGTGTCTGCAGTTTGCAAACCACGCGTAATAGCTTGACCAGGGCGCATAAAGACTGCCTCATTGAAATCATCTTGTAACAAGTCGCGTCGAGCGATTTTTGTAAAGACAGTGACATCTGTTGGAGCAACCTGGGGAACCTCATTGAGGAGGTATTTGATGATCGCAAAGCCAACGCCAATTACAACTAATACCAGCGCCAAAATTGATACAACTGCCGGGCTAAGGAGTTCTGCTTCATGTGCCATATGGCCACCGACTACGGGTTCAAGCCAATTCTTTAGCGAATCTCCGCGAGAGAAGAAGAATCCCGAAGCAACGGAACCAAAAGCAAGAAGAACCATTGGTGCCCACATTAAGAATGGAGACTCATGAGGATGGGCTTTATCATCCCATCTCTTACTTCCTGCAAAAGTTAAAATCACAACACGTGTCATATAGAAGGCAGTAATCATTGCACCAAGGAGTGCTGCGCTTCCCAAAGTTATACCTTTTATTCCACCTGCGTTGAATGCGACTTCAATAATCTTGTCTTTGGAATAGAAACCGGCAAATGGGGGAACTCCAATAATTGCCAAGTATCCAAGTCCAAATGTGGCAAAAGTGATTGGCATAAATTTGCGTAATCCGCCATAGCGACGCATATTCACTTCATCGTTCATGCCGTGCATGACTGAACCTGCACCTAAGAACATGCCAGCTTTAAAGAATCCATGTGTTAGCAGATGCATGATTGCAAATGCATAACCAGCAGGGCCAAGGCCAGCACCCAAAACCATGTAACCAATTTGCGACATTGTCGATGCAGCGAGGGCCTTTTTGATGTCATCTTTTGCCATACCGATGATGGCACCAAAGAGGAGCGTAATTACGCCGATGACTGCAACTGCTAATTGAGCGTTCGGTGCAAGATCAAAAATGAAATTGGATCGTGTTATTAAATACACTCCAGCAGTAACCATCGTTGCTGCGTGGATAAGAGCCGAAACCGGAGTTGGGCCCGCCATTGCGTCACCAAGCCACGCCTGCAACGGGAACTGTGCTGATTTTCCAGTTGCTGCAACGAGCAACATAATTCCGATAGCAGTCAGTGCGCCAGTGGATGCATGACTGGCATGTTCTTTAACGCCATCAAATGAGACTGTTCCTAGAGTTGCAAATGCGATCATGATTGCAAGTGAGAGCCCCATATCGCCAACGCGGTTGGCCACAAAGGCCTTCTTTGCTGCCGTTGCATAGGTGGGCTTTTGATTCCAAAAACCAATGAGCAAGTAGGAAGCCAGACCTACGCCTTCCCAGCCAACATAAAGATTGAGATAAGAATCGCCAAGCACTAACAAGAGCATCGCTGCGATAAAGAAGTTGAGGTAAGCAAAAAAGCGCCTGCGGTCTAAATCGTGGGACATATATGCAATGGAATAGATGTGAATCAAAGTTCCTACTCCAGTTATCAGTAAAACAAAGCAGATTGAGAGTTGGTCAACTAGAAGTCCGGCATCAACTTGAAATGAGCCAACAGAAATCCAGTTAAAGAGTTTCTGAGTCATTGCACGTTGACCATCTGAGTTTCCGAGCATCTGTATAAAGAGGTAGACACCTACGGCAAATGAACTTGCCGACATCAGCGTTCCAAAAATGTGTCCCCATTTATCTGAGCGACGTCCTGCCAACAATAAAACCGTTGCTCCAAAGAGAGGGAGTGCGATGAGGTAGACCAGTGAGTTGCTTGTCATGAGGTCACCGTTTCAACAAACTGGCATCATCAACTGATGCCGATCGACGAGAGCGATATATCGTGACGATGATTGCTAGTCCGACAACAACTTCGCAAGCAGCTACCACCATTGTAAAAAACGCTACAACTTGTCCATCGAGATTGCCATTAATTCTGGCAAAGGTTACAAATGCTAAGTTGCATGCGTTAAGCATCAACTCAACGCACATAAAAATAACGATTGCGTTGCGACGTACTACAACGCCAATTGCACCGATTGTGAAGAGAAGTGCCGAGATGTACAAATAATTTGCTGGATTCATTACTCCTCCTCGCTTTCGCTAGTGCTGAGTTGGAACGGGCGAGAATCAATAACATCTCCGCGCGCCTTTAACGTTGCCGAGATTGATGCTTGGGCTGGAGTTCCATCAGGAAGAAGTGCGGGAACATCAACTGCGTTATGAAGTGCGTAAACACCCGGGCCTGGAAGTCCTGCAGCTTTTGCCAATGAAGTTCCGCGGAAACGTGCAGTAGCAAGATCGCGTTGAGTTGGGCGAGCAATGATGCGGTGATTGTGGGCTAAAACCATTGCGCCTAGGGCTGCAGTAATAAGGAGTGCTGAAACAACTTCAAAGGCCCACACATATTTTGAGAAGAGAAGTCCGGCAAGAGCCTGAACGTTTCCCCCGGCATTTGCATCTGTAAGACCGACAAAGGAGCGACCAAGAGTTGCATGCCCAATCAACGAAATAAGTAATCCGCCAAAACCTAGGGCTGCAACTATTGCAATGGGACGAAGTCCTCTGATTGTTTCAGTTAAAGACTCTGATGATTCAACTCCAACTAACATCAAGATAAATAGGAAAAGCATCATGACTGCACCGGTGTAAACAACTACTTGGACGATTCCAAGAAAAACAGCATCTTGTGCAATGTAGAAAATTGCTAGAGAGATCATTACCCACGCCAATAAAATCGCGGAATGGACCGCTTTCTTTACGACCACCATTCCGAGTGCTGCCAAAACGGCTAATGGTCCAAGAATCCAATACAAAACTGCCTCAGGAGTTTGCGTGCGTCCAATTTCTATCACTTGGTGCATCATGGCTTCTCCTGTGATGGATGTGAACCAAGCACATCACCCTTGTAATAATTGCTGTCATCCATATCTGGATACATAGGGTGCGGTGGCATCAACATTCCTTGACGAAGTGGCGCGAGTAGATCTTGCTTTTCGTAAATCAAACTTTCGCGTGACTCATCTGCCAATTCAAATTCGTTTGTCATTGTCAGCGCGCGAGTTGGGCACGCCTCAATACAAAGCCCGCAGAAAATACAGCGCAGATAATTGATTTGATAAACCTTGCCGTAGCGCTCCCCCGGAGACATTCTGTTCTCTTCGGTATTAGAAGCGCCTTCAACGTAAATCGCATCAGCGGGACAGGCCCATGCGCAGAGTTCGCAACCAATACATTTTTCAAGACCATCTGCATGGCGATTGAGTTGATGGCGACCATGAAAACGTGGCGCAGTGCCTTCTCGTTCTTCTGGATACTGAACCGTATTAACTTTCTTAAACATCGTGATGAAGGTGACCCAGAAACCCTTTAATTGGTTACCTATGCTTGCTGGTCCATCATTTTTTACAGGGGCAGATTGAACAGCCTCAAGACCTAAGTCGCGACGGAATGATTCAACTGGGAGATCTTGATTTTCAGCCATGCTGTTCCTCCGTTATTTTCGTTGGAATCTGAGGGACGGCAAAATTTGGCGATGAAGGTTCGGCATAGGTCTTCTTTGCCTTTTTCTTCGATGCTTCGTAGAGAAGATTGATGAGCAGAACTAAAGCAACGATCACAAAGGAAGCAGCAAGAACGCTGATTCGCGAAGCTCCACGCAATGAAAGAACTCGGAGTGTGGAAACAACCATGATCCAGAACAAGCTCACTGGGATGAGGACTTTCCATCCAAATTTCATGAATTGGTCATACCGCATTCTTGGCAATGTTCCACGAAGCCAGACGAAAATAAAGAAGAAGAATGAAACTTTGGCAAAGAACCAAACGAGAGTGAACCAGCCACCAAGCCATTGCTCAGTAAAAGTTAAACCAGGAAGTGCGTGGTATCCGCCAAGGAAAAGCGTTGTAGCAAGAGCAGAAACTCCGACAATGTTTACATACTCGGCTAAGAAGAAGAGTGCGAACTTCAACGAAGAATACTCGGTATGGAATCCACCAACGAGCTCGCCCTCTGCTTCAGCTAAGTCAAATGGTGCGCGGTTGGTTTCACCGACCATTGAAATTACATAAATCACGAATGAAGGAAAGAGGACTACGGCGTACCACCACTTTTGTTGTGCGGCGACAATGTCTGAGGTGGACATTGATCCTGCATAAATAAATACGGCGACAAGTGAGAGCCCCATTGCCACTTCGTAAGAAATAACTTGAGCACTTGATCGCAAGCCACCTAACAATGGATACGTAGAGCCAGATGACCAACCTGCAAGGACGATTCCGTAAACGCCAACAGATGCAATTGCGAGAACGTACAAAACTCCGACTGGTATATCTGTTAATTGCATTGCTGTCTTGTGGCCAAAGAGATTCACTTCACCAGTCATGGGAATGACAGCAAAGGCCATAAAGCAAGCTGTGGCACTAATAATTGGGGCAATTACGAAAACTACGACATCTGCTGCCGCAGGAATGAGATCTTCCTTAAGCGCAAGTTTTACACCGTCGGCTAAAGATTGAACAAGTCCAAATGGACCAACTCGGTTAGGGCCGATGCGCTGCTGCATGCGGGCAACAACTCGTCTTTCGGCCCAAATACAAATTAACGTAGCAAGTACGCAGATAACGAAAACTAATACTCCCTTAACAAGGATGAGCCAACCTGGATCGTGGCCAATGAGTTCTGCTGTTTTCATTATGCCTTCCCAACTTTTACTAATGTGCCACTGGCACTGCCGAGAGTTTCTAATAAATGCGCACCACGAGATTTACGAGGCAACCACACTGCGTCATCATGAATATTTTCAACAAGGACTGGAAGTATGATTGAACCTTGAGTGTTAGAGACCTTAACGTTATCGCCATCAACAACCCCAAGCGCGCTTGCCCGCTTTGGAGAAATTACGACAACGCTCTTGCGCGCCGTTCCGGCCAAATTAACTTCGCCTTCTTGTAAAGAACCGTCGTCTAATAATCGTCGCCACGATGTAAGAATTGCTTCATCGCTCGTAACTGAAATGTTCTTGGAATTTGATGCTGTAAACGAAGCACGAGCGCCATCCCATTTACTTAACGTTGCAAATTCCTTTGCTGCTGATTTAACCGTGTTAAGAGTAATTGGTTTACCAATCGCATCGGCCAACATCGAAAGTATACGAACATCACTACGTTGCAATGACCCTTCCACCGCTGATTCAAATAAACGTGAGCGACCTTCCCAGTTCATGAAAGAACCAGACTTTTCAGTAACTGAAGCGACCGGGAAAACAACATCGGCTCGAGATGTCACTGCACTTGGGCGAATTTCAAAACTTACGACAAATGCGCGGTCCAGTGCTAAAAGTGCTTCACTTGCTAATGCGCCATCAAGTGGATCTACGCCGCCCACAACAAGAGCATCGAGTTCTCCTGTTTTTGCAGATGCAAAAATCTGATCCGAATTTTTTCCGGCGCTTGTAGGCAAGGAATCTACGCCCCATGCAGTTGCAACATCCACGCGTGCCGCAGGGTCAGATACAGGTCGTCCGCCAGGCAAAAGATTTCCGATTGCTCCAGTTGCGATCGCGCCGGGTTCGCCAGCGCGACGAGGAATCCATCCGATTTTGGCGTTAGTACGACCTGCAAGTGCAACAACAGCAGAAAGTGTGCCGGCGCTTTCGCATGCACGCTCTCCTACAAGTATTACTGACTTGGCAGTCAATTCAATTTTTGCAATTGCTTCTGCTTCACTGCCTGGAGCAACAGCAATAAAAATGGCTTGCAACTTTTCATTTCCGCGAGATAGCTTGGTAGCAATTGCGCTGACTTTAAGCGCACGTTTTCTAACATGCTTCATAATGCGCAAGAAAACAATTGGTGACTCTTCTTCTGGCTCAAAACCTACAAGAAGAACGTGGTCTGCGCGGTCAAGATCACGATAAGTAGTTGATGTACCAACAACATGAGATGCGATGAAATCACGTTCTTCATCGCTAGAAACTCTTGAGCGGAAATCAATGTCGTTGGTATTTAAAGTTACTCGCGCAAATTTGCTATATCCATAAGCATCTTCAACTGTGGTGCGACCGCCCACTAATACTCCGACTCGCTTTCCTTTTAAACCGAGTGAAGCAGCAGCTATTGCCTCTGGCCAAGATGCTTCACGTAATTCACCTGATGAATCGCGTACTAATGGATTTGTGATGCGATCAAGGGCTGTCACATATTTAAATGCCCAGCGACCTTTATCGCAGTTCCACTCCTCATTAACTTCAGGATCATCACCTGCAAGGCGACGAAGTGTCTTACCTCTACGGATGTCGGTACGAAGTGCGCAACCCGAGGCGCAGTGTTCGCAGGCAGATGGAGTTGAAACAAGATCAAATGGACGGGCTTGGAATCGATATGAAGCTCCGGTCAATGCACCAACTGGGCAAATCTGAACTGTGTTGCCGGAGAAATATGATTCAAATGGTTGGTTCTGATAAATACCAACTTGCTGTAATGCACCGCGTTCATTAAGAGTAATAAACGGATCTGCAGCGATCTGCTCAGAAAAACGAGTGCATCGGGCACAAAGCACGCAACGTTCTCTGTCTAAAAGAACCTGAGAAGAAATATTGATTGGCTTATCAAATAAGCGCTTCTTGCCTTCAAAACGAGACTCACCACGACCAGTGCTCATCGCTTGATTTTGCAATGGGCACTCGCCACCTTTGTCGCAAACAGGGCAATCAAGTGGGTGGTTAACGAGTAAGAATTCCATGATTCCCTCTTGCGCTTTCTGCGCAACAGGTGAAGTTAATTGTGTTTTCACGATCATTCCAGGTTCGACTGGAATCGTGCACGATGCTTGTGGTTTTGGAAATGGTCTTCCATTAATTTCAATATCAACTAGGCACTGGCGACATGCTCCTACTGGATCCAAAAGTGGGTGATCGCAGAAACGAGGAATCTGAATTCCAAGTTTTTCTGCCGCACGAATTACAAGAGTTCCTTTAGGAACGCTCACTTCAAAACCATCGATAACAACGGTGATCATGTCAACAACTTCTGTTGTCATCAAACACCTGCCTTTTCAAAAAGCGTTGATGCTTGAGGATCAAGTGGGCAACCACCATTGTGGAGGTGCTCCATATATTCGCTACGGAAATACTTGAGTGAAGAAACTATCGGACTTGCCGCGCCATCTGCCAGTGCGCAAAATGAACGACCCATAATGTTGCTACACAAATCTAGTAACTTATCTAAATCGGCTTCTGTACCTTTTCCGCTTTCGAGATCTTTAAGAATCTGAACAAGCCACCACGTACCTTCGCGGCACGGTGTGCATTTTCCGCAAGATTCGTGTTTGTAAAATTCTGTCCAACGCAATACAGCGCGAACGATGCAAGTTGTTTCATCAAATATTTGAAGTGCTTTTGTTCCGAGCATCGATCCCGCTGCGGATACACCTTCATAATCAAGCGGTGTATCTAAATGCTCGGCAGTAAATAGTGGCGTAGATGAACCACCCGGTGTCCAAAACTTAAGTTGGTGACCTTTGCGAATACCGCCTGCAAGTTCTAGAAGCTCGCGCAAAGTGATTCCAAGAGGAGCTTCAAATTGACCCGGATTGGCAACATGGCCGGAGAGTGAATAAAGGGTCATTCCTTTACTTTTTTCAGTGCCCATGGCTTGAAACCATTCAGCACCATTATTAATAATGGATGGAACTGAAGCAATTGATTCAACGTTATTTACAACTGTTGGGCGCGCATAAAGTCCTGCAATTGCTGGAAATGGCGGACGTAAGCGAGGTTGTCCACGGAAACCTTCTAGTGAATCAAGAAGGGCTGTTTCTTCTCCGCAAATGTAAGCACCAGCTCCAACGTGAAGAACCAATTCTAAATCAACACCGGACCCAAAAATGTTCTTACCGAGATGTCCGGCTTTATATGCGTCTTCAATAGCCTGTTGAACTCGGCGAACAACATGTGTTACCTCGCCACGAATATAAATAAAAGCGTATTTCGCGCGAATTGCATAGGAGCCAATAATGATTCCTTCAATGAGCACATGCGGGTTGGCGAGCAACAAAGGCATGTCCTTACATGTGCCTGGCTCAGACTCATCTGCGTTAACAACTAAATAGTGATCTTTGTTGTCACCTTGTGGGATGAAGCCCCACTTCATTCCTGTTGGGAAACCTGCTCCGCCACGACCGCGCAAACCTGAATCTTTAACGAGCTGGATAATTGCATCAGGTTCCATCTTGAGAGCTTTTGCCGCAGCCGTGTAACCACCGTGGCGCTTATAACCTTCGATAGTAAATGAATCTTTCTCATCCCAATGTGCAGAGAGCACTGGAGTTAACTTTGTCATCCTTGTGCTCCCTTCTTTGAAATCTTTAGCCCTAATAGCGAAGCATCTCCGGCTTGGACGCCTTCATTTGCATGACCATCGTTGAGTCCGGCCAATACTGCAGAAGTTTCTTTCCAGTTGTGTAATTCATTTGGCCCACGAGTTGGTGGCTTTGGATTGCCAGCTCGCATTGAATCAACAAGATCTTTCGCTGACTGAACCGTTTGACTATCGTAAAATTCCCAGTTAGCCATCACGACAGGTGCATAATCACATGCAGCGTTACATTCGATGTGTTCAAGTGAAACTTTTCCATCGGCTGTTACACCATCATTTTCGAGTCCTAAATGCTCTTTTAGGCCTGCAAATATGGCATCTCCACCCATTACAGCGCAGAGAGTATTTGTGCAGACGCCAACGTGATATTCGCCAACTGGTTTTCTCTTATATTGAGTATAAAAAGTTGAAACAGCTGAAACTTCTGCAGTTTCTAATTCTAGTTTCTTAGCAATTAATTCAATCGCTTCATTGGTTACAAATCCGTCAACAGATTGCGCAAAATGTAACAATGGCATGATTGCAGAACGCTTGCGGGGGTAGCGAGCGATAATTGAATCCATCACCTGTTGTTCTTTGTCTAAGAATGCCATTAGCGATCAACACCTCCCATAACAGGATCAATAGAGGCAACCGCACCAATAATGTCGGCAATCAAACTGCCTTCGCACATTGCTGACGTTGATTGTAAATTGTTAAAAGATGGTTCGCGGAAGTGAACTCGGTATGGCTTCGTTCCGCCATCGGATACAAGGTGAACGCCAAGTTCTCCTCGCGGTGATTCAACTGCCGAATACACCTGACCAGCTGGAACATGGAAACCTTCTGTAACTAATTTGAAGTGATGAATCAGTGATTCCATCGAGGTGCCCATGATCTGGCGAATGTGATCAAGTGAGTTTCCGAGACCGTCGCCGCCAAGTGCAAGTTGTGATGGCCAAGCGATTTTCTTATCTGCAACCATGACTGGTGCACCTTCAAGTTTTTCAAGTACATCAACACATTGTTCGATAATGCGAAGTGACTGTTCTAATTCATTCATCCGAATCAGGAAGCGTCCATAAACATCGCAAGTATCGGCAGTTATTACATCGAAGTTGTAATTTTCATATCCGCTATAAGGAGCAGTCTTGCGAAGATCCCATGGCAAGCCAGTTGAGCGAAGTACTGGGCCAGTCACACCTAACGTCGTACATCCGGCGAGATCGAGGTACCCAATTCCTTCAGTGCGCTTCATCCAGATGCTATTTCCAACTAAAAGTTTCTCGTTATCTTTAAAGTCGCGACGAAGTTCTTTAACGCTTTCGCGAATCTTTGTAAGTGCGCCAGCTGGCAAATCTTGGGCAACTCCACCTGGGCGGATATAGGCCATATTCATGCGCAGACCTGCGATTAGCTCGAATATATCCAGGACTTTTTCACGTTCGCGGAAGCAGAAAATCATCGGAGAAAGTGCACCGAGTTCGAGTGCTCCTGTACCTAGGGCAACCATGTGGGAAGAAATTCGATTGAACTCCATCATCATGACGCGGATAGCGCTTGCACGTTCAGGTACGTCATTTGTAATTCCCAAGAGTTTTTCGACTCCGAGACAGTAAGCGGTCTCGTTAAATAGTGGAGCTAGGTAATCCATCCGAGTGACAAAAGTTACGCCTTGAGTCCAACTGCGGTACTCGGTGTTCTTCTCAATTCCGGTGTGCAGATAACCAATTCCACATCGAACTTCAGTAACAGTTTCACCTTCAAGTTCGAGAACTAAACGTAGAACTCCGTGTGTTGAAGGGTGCTGTGGTCCCATGTTAACGACAACACGTTCTTCTTTTGTTGCGCCAATTTCAGTGACAAGTGAATCCCAATCTCCACCGGTAACAGAGAAGACTGTTCCTTCAGTTGTTTCGCGCGAAGATGCATACGGATCAGTAATTGAACTCATTATTTGTATGACCTCCGCTCATTGGGAGGAGGAACAGTTGCACCTTTGTACTCAACTGGAATGCCACCGAGTGGATAATCTTTTCTTTGTGGGTGTCCACGCCAATCGTCTGGCATCAAGATGCGCGTTAAACCTGGATGGCCATCGAAAATAATTCCGAACATGTCAAACGTTTCGCGTTCGTTCCAGTTGTTGCCGGCCCATACTTCAACAAGTGAGGCAATATGTGGATCAGATTCTGAAACGGAAACCTCAAGTCGGACTCGCTGATTGCGCGTGATTGAAAGTAAAGGATAAACCGCATGAAGTTCGCGGTTAGCATCTGTTGGGTAATGAACTCCACTTACCCCAAGACACATTTCAAAAAGTAATTTGTCGCGTAAAATCATTGCAACTTCGTATAACTTCTCACGCTTTACATGCAGTGTGAGCTCGCCTCGGTCAACTACAACTTTTTCAATCGCGTTAGAAAAATCTGGGTATGCACGTTCTAAGTCATCGGCAATATCGTCAAAATAACCACCATAAGGACGTTCGCTAGAACCAGGGGTAACCACGCTACGAACTAGCCCTCCGTAGCCGGAAGTGTCTCCAGTTCCCTGGGCTCCAAACATGCCTTGTTCGCTCATGCCAACAATCCCTTAAGTTGATGTGTTGGCTTTGCATTCATTGCAGCGGCTTCAACTTCTTTAATGATCTTCTCGCGGTTTGGTCCAAGTTTTTCATCGTAAATATGATCGTGCAATTTCAAGATTGCATCCATCAACATTTCTGGTCGTGGTGGACATCCAGGCAAGTAAATATCAACAGGAACTACGTGATCTACGCCTTGTACGATCGCGTAGTTGTTAAACATTCCGCCGGAAGAAGCGCAAGCGCCCATAGCGATAACCCATTTTGGCGCAGCCATTTGATCATAAATTTGACGAAGGACTGGTGCCATTTTATTTGAGACTCGGCCAGCAACAATCATAAGATCTGCTTGTCGTGGGGAAGCACGGAAAACTTCCATTCCGAAGCGAGCCAAATCGTAACGACCTGCACCCGCTGCCATCATTTCAATTGCGCAACATGCAAGTCCAAAAGTTGCAGGCCAGAGTGAATTCTTGCGCATGTAGCCAGCAAGTTTTTCAACGCTGGTAAGGACTAATCCACTCGGTAATTTTTCTTCTAGACCCACGATTAATCCCATTCCAATCCGCCACGACGCCAAACGTATGCGTACGCGACAAAAACTGTTGCGATAAAGATCGCCATTTCAACAAGTCCAAATAATCCTAACTTGTCAAAAGTAACTGCCCACGGATAGAGAAAAACAATTTCGATATCAAAAATAATAAATAACATTGCAGTTAAGAAATACTTAACCGGGAAACGTCCGCCTTCGGCAGCTTGTGGACTTGGTTCGATTCCGCATTCATATGCTTCTAACTTCGCGCGGTTGTAACGTTTTGGTCCAGTTATCGCAGCAATTCCAACCGATACAGCAGCAAAACCAAAACCAATTGCACCAATCACCAAGATTGGGACGTAGGGATTTGGGGCGGAAGTCATGGTGTCGAAATTCTAGGGTTCAAAAAGGCCACTGTTTTACCGCTAACCCTTGATAGCACTGTGAACTGCGACAACTCCCCAGGTCAGATTTCGCCATGTAACCGAGCTCCATCCTGAGGCAGAAATTCGCCCTGCTAAAGCCTTTTGATCTGGCCAACTTCGAATCGACTCTGCCAAATAGACGTACGCATCGGGATTGCTCGCGGTTCGAGCGGCAATTGCCGGCAGGGCCTTCATCAGATAGTTCATATACAGCACCCGAAAAGGCCTCCATGTTGGGTGGGAAAACTCGACTACCACCAGCCGGCCCCCTGGTTTGGTGACTCGAAGCCCTTGGGCTAGCGCCTTGTCGAGATCGGCCGTATTTCGAAGGCCAAAGGAAATTGTCACGAGGTCAAATGTCGCATCTGGGAATGGCAAATTAAGGGCATCGGCTTTAACGAAAGTCAGCTCTGGGTGGCGAGCGCGACCTTGAGCGAGCATGCCTTCAGAAAAATCAGATGCAATTACCTCGGCCCCGGCTTTGGCCAAAGGGGCACTGGATGAACCCGTACCTGCAGCCAAGTCGAGAATTTTCATTCCGGGTTTAGGCGCAATAATCGATGTGGTCGCCCGTCGCCATGCCCGCGTTCGGCCCACACTCAACAAATCGTTCATGAAGTCATAGCGCTTTGCCACGCCATCAAACATTTTCGCGACCTCAGAAGGCTCCTTATTGAGGTTGGCGCGGGACATGTACCCATTCAAGCGCAGAGTAGGCTTCGGCGACAAATCAAAATCAGTGAATTCTTACCTACCATCACTCGCGAAAGCGTGATTGAGCAAAGGGGCGACAATGTCAACGATTTCCTTGAAAAGCGCAGTATTTCCACGCACATCTGTGCTCAATAATGCGCTTCTAGTTGCGACCGGCACCGTATTCATTTCAGCAATGGCTCAAATCGCACTTCCGATCCCTGGCTCACCTGTTCCTGTTACAGGGCAAACCCTTGCAGTTCTCCTGATTGGCACCAGTTACGGCGCAACCCTTGGATTAACAACGCTACTTACATATCTATTAATAGGAATCGCTGGTGCGCCAGTTTTCGCAAGCGGTGGTCACGGAATTGAAAGATTAACTGGCGCAACCGGTGGCTACATCATTGGGATGGTAGTTGCTTCATTTATTACTGGTGCACTTGCTGGTCGACGTTGGGATCAACGCTTTGTCACAGCAATTCCAACCATGTTACTTGGAAATGTAATTATCTTCGGATTTGGTGTGACGTGGTTGCATGCTGTCACTGACAAGAGTTGGTCGTGGGCAGTGAGTGCTGGATTAACTCCATTTATTCTTGGTGAAGTTTTGAAAATAGCAATTGCTGGAACTTCACTTCCGCTTGTGTGGCGCAAGATCCAGAAGTAAATATTTATTGTGCCCCAATTAATTCCCGTAACAACAACGCGACTAGGTGAGCATCTTCCATTATTGGAATTGCTTCCAGATGATCAACCACTTTCTTGGATACGTGGTGGCGACGGAATGGTTGGCTGGGGAGTTTTTGCTCAAACCACTGTAAGGGGCCCTGATCGTTTTACTCAAGCTCGCAATTGGTGGCATCAACAGTTAGAAAAATTCGCAATAACTGATTCAGTTCATATAACTGGTACTGGTCCAATACTTTTCACATCTTTTTCATACTCCGAGACAGATGACTCTGTTCTCATCATTCCCAAAGTTATTGTTGGGATGAAAGGTGGAAAATCTTGGATTACGTGGATAGGTGATGAAACGCAACCATCTCTTCGAGAAAATCCAGACTTTCTGAAAGCGCCAACGTATACATGGAGCAATGGGACTATTTCGACGGATGAGTGGAAGGAAAATATCTCCACTGCCGTTAAAAAGATCCAAGACGAAAAGATTGAAAAAGTCGTGCTGGCTCGGGATTTAAATGCGGTGGCATCTGCACGTATCGATCCGCGACTAATCCTTCGAAACTTAGCCGAGCAATACCCTTCTACGTGGTGCTTTTCCGTCGATGGACTTATTGGAGCAACTCCGGAACTTTTGTTGCGCTTAACACGCGGGATGGTGACATCACGAGTCCTCGCAGGAACCATTAGTAAAACTGGAGATGATGAAAAAGACCTTGCACGCTCTGCATCTTTAGCTAGATCCTCAAAGGATTTAGAGGAACATGTTTACGCTGTGCGCTCTGTTGTCGAATCACTTTCGCATTTTTGTTCCTCAACCAACGTTCCTGATTCGCCCTTTGTCTTGCACTTGGCAAACGTTATGCATTTAGCAACTGACGTTACGGGTGCAATTTCCGAATCAGCACACCACGTAGACACCTTTGCAATTCTGGCAAAGTTACATCCTTCCGCCGCAGTCTGCGGAACTCCAACGCAGTCTGCCAATGAAATCATTTCCGAATTAGAGGGTATTTCACGAGGCCGCTATGCCGGACCTGTTGGGTGGATCGATGCACGAGGTGACGGAGAATTAGGAATTGCTTTACGTTGTGGTGAAATTTCAGGAAAATCAATAAGACTTTTTGCCGGTTGCGGAATTGTTGCTGGATCAGATCCAGAGAAAGAACTAGCCGAGAGCCAAGTAAAATTCGCCCCAATGATTCATGCATTAAGCGAGAGCTAAATAAATATCCTTTAAGGCTTTAGCATTTGTTTCACGAGAAGGTACAAGAGCTACTACGACACTAAGGCCTTTAATTGGTTTTCGAATTTCGACCAGCAAATCACCAATACTTCTCACTTCGGTGGCGACGATTCCAAAACCTTTAGCAATGGCAACAAGATCCCGACCATGTGGGGTTCCGAAAATCTTTTCAAATCCTTCAACATTGTTTTGAGGAAGCGTTGAGAAAATTCCTCCGCCATCATTGTTGATCACAACGATTCGTGCATTTATAGCCTCTGCGCCAATTAGGCCGGTTACATCGTGTAAAAAAGCAAGGTCTCCCAATATAGCCACCGTGGAGGAGCGTTGTGAAGCAATTCCTAGAGCGGTTGAGATATTTCCATCTATCCCCGCCAATCCGCGATTGGCAAATGTTTCAACTCCATCTCGAGGAACGGCAAATCCTTCAATGTCACGGATTGGGCGAGAAGAGGAGATAAATACCGTCGTGTTGACCAGAAGCGCTGATGAAATTGCTTTGGCAATATTTGCCTCTCCCCAATTGGGTAACGATGTAAGTGCACTCTTTGCCCGATCGCTTTGTGAATTCCATTCAGCTATCCATTCGGGCGAAGAATTCTTTTTCATAGTCAGAATTGGAAGAGAGGTAAATATCTCATCAGCCGTGCGTTTTACATCGACTATTAAAGCTCGAGGGTCTATGACAATCTCTTTCTTAGAAGACTTGATCAAAGCGTTTATTGAACGAGAAAGTGTTGTTCGCCCAATAATAATGACAACATTGGGTTGAAGTGACGCTCTTGTCTTTTCTGACGTTAAGAAAAGTGATGCGTGCGCCTGACTATTTGGGAAAGAGAGCGGATCTTCTGCTATTACAGGCCAACCCAAAGTTTGTATAAATTCTGCAATGAGATCGGTTTTTATACCAGCTCTGTCGTGCCCAATTATCAAAACTCCCTTTTCTTCATCAATTACTAATTCCTTGGTTTCTGTTTGTGATTTGGTAAATTTCTTAGCCACTATTTTGTTTAGCCACTCACTAGTGCCATCGCTTAATAACGGTTCATCAAATTGGGCGTTGAGATGAACTGGGCCAGTTTGTAGCGCGCTGAATGCTTGAGTTAAGTCGTATTCCGATCCTGAAATATCAGCAGCAAATGTAGTCGCATCACCAAAGAAATCCTTTTGCATGGTTGTTTGGTTTGCCCCACTTTGTCGCAGTCGTGCTGGTCGATCGGCGGTAATAACCAGAAGAGGCACTTGTGAGTGCCAGGATTCGAGAACCGCAGGGTGATAGTTAGCAACTGCTGTTCCGCTTGTACACAAAAGAGCAACTGGAGTCTGTGTCGCTTTTGCAATGCCAAGTGCGAAAAAGCCTCCAGTACGTTCATCTATTCGTACATGAAGCGTTAGTAATTCCTTTTTTGCAGCTTCATGAAATGCAATAAGCAATGGTGCATTGCGTGAACCTGGTGATACAACGACATCCTTTATTCCACCTTCAATCACTTGGCGGACTATAGAGCGAGCAAGTTGAGTAGATTGATTCAAGAAATCCACCCCTCCTTCGTAATCCATTGCTTTGCACCAGCGCTCCAAGTCTGTCGTACTCGCTCGCGCCACCAATCCAATCTTTCACTCGAAACTGCGCGCTCACTCATAATTTGAGCATTAGGACTCATTGCGCTCACTTCTATAGCCCCGTCAACAATTGGTAGCGCATACAAATCAATTGCCAAGAGCGCTCCCGTTCCTAAGCCACAGGCATAAGGAAGATCAGATACTGCGCTGGCCAATCTAAGACCGTGCGATATTCCCACCGCAGAATCTAGTGCGCTAGAAACTACAACTGGCATTTCATAATGTTTGGCAATTTCTAGAGACCGTTTGATTCCACCCAATGGCGCAACTTTAAGTGCCACGATGTCAATGACACCTTTAAGGTGCAACGCAGTTGGGTCAGGTGATTTCCTAATAATTTCATCACCGGCAATTGCAACTGCATGCGAAAGTTTCTCTTTCAACTCCCGAAGTTGCTCTTGAGTTGAGCAAGGTTGCTCGACATATTCAATACTCCCTTGAGCCAAGACTTCCGAAAGTATTTCTACTGCCTGCTCTACCGACCAATTGCCATTCACATCTAAACGAATTTTGGCATCAGGAATCAATTTCCGAACTAAAGCGATTCGTGCAAGATCTTCGGCTTTATTAGAACCCACTTTGACTTTCACGCTTGTACATCCAGGAAACCAAGAAAGAACTTCTGCAACTGCATCCGCGCCATTAATCGCAGGCAATGTTGCGTTTATAGGAATCCACTCGCGTAATTGTTTGGGCGGTGGAACATATGCAGCTTCAATCGCACTAACTAACCAAGGTGCACATTCTTGAGGGCCATATTCAATGAATGGAGAAAACTCCCCCCAGCCCTGGGGGCCCTCAATAAGTAAGACTTCACGAGTGTCTACTGATCTGAAGTTTGTTTTAGTTGGCAGAGCAACTACATGAATAGATTCAAGAATTGAATCCAGCATTTATGGACGCCTTGGAAATTTTCCAAAATCTGGTGGGCGTTTTTCCTTATACGCATCGCGACCTTCTTGGCCTTCTTCTGTCATGTAGAAAAGTAGCGTTGCATCACCAGCAAGTTGTTGCACACCTGCGAGTCCATCATCTGCAGCATTTAAGCTGGCTTTAAGTAAACGAAGAGCCATTGGTGAATTTCGCAGCATCTCACGGCACCATGAAACAGTTTCTGCTTCAAGTTCGGCGATTGGTACCACTGTATTTACAAGTCCCATGTCAAGCGCTTCTTGTGCGTTGTACTCACGTGTAAGAAACCAAATCTCTCGTGCCTTCTTTTGTCCAACATGAGATGCAAGAAGCCCCGCACCGTATCCACCATCGAAAGACCCAACCATCGGACCTGTTTGTCCGAACTTGGCATTTTCTGCAGCGATAGTTAAATCACAAACGACATGAAGAACATGTCCTCCACCGATTGCCCAGCCAGCAACCATTGCTACAACCGGTTTTGGTGTTCTACGAATTTGAACTTGCAAATCTAAAACGTTAAGTCGTCCGATACCTTTTTTAGCTAACGAATCATTCCCAAGATAGCCATCATCTCCGCGAACGTTAATGTCTCCTCCAGAACAAAAAGCTTCTGTGCCGGCTCCCGTTAAAATAATTACGCCTACTTCTTCGTTATCACGTGCAAGTGAAAAAGCACTTTGTAATTCAATAATAGTTTGTGGCCTAAATGCATTACGAACCTCGGGACGATTGATCGTGATTTTTGCTATGCCGTCAGCAACTTCATAAATAACATCGGTGAATTTCTCGTCACCTGTTGCGTCTTTCCATTGCGGAATGGCACGACTACCGAACTCACGCTTGATTGGCTTGCTCACATTTCCTCCTGCACGGGTACGGGCGCTAGCCTACGGTGGCAATGGATAAGACGTTAAAACGAGAGCTGCGCAGGGTCCCCGCAGAGCGCTCAATTGCTCAGGCAATGGGCGAAATGGGTGCTGCCATTTCTGGTTTCGGCCCAGCACTTGGTTTCGGCCAGGTAACGAGTTCCCATGTTCCCGACGATATTGATTTTGTCGTAGCAACGAGCGGATCCACTGGTAAAAGTAAAGAAGTTGGAATTTCTCGCAACGCACTACGAGCATCGACACAATCTGCTCTGACTTACCTTGGCGCAATACCTGGACAAAAATGGTCTTTGCTACTTCCGCTGACGCATATTGCTGGAGTAAATGTTTTGGCAAGATCTCTAGAACTCGAAACTGAGCCAATAGACCTTCGAAATGGTCAAGAATTCGTTGACGTTGATTTCACCGCGATAGTTCCAACACAACTATATAGAGCGATCAATGGAGATAAAGAGCTCTTAAGACATTTACAAAAAGCTCAGGCAGTTCTCGTGGGGGGCGACGCGCTAGCAGATTCACTTTTCGAAAGTGCGAAGAAGGCAGACATTAATCTCATCACAACATATGGAATGACAGAAACGTGCGGAGGGTGCGTTTATAACTCGGAGCCATTGCCCAACGTTGAGATCAAGATAAGTAAAGATCAAAAAGTACAAATCAAGGGGCCCATCCTGGCAACGACTTACCTCAATGACGAAACAACTTGGAACGAGAGTTTTTCTTCTGAATGGTTCACAACAAGCGACCTTGGAACTTTCGAGAACGGATTGTTGCACATTGCAGGTAGGGCAGATGAAATTATTATCAGTGGCGGAGAGAAGATTTCGTTACATGCAATTGAAGAAGTATTAGCGAAGAAGTTTCCAACTAAGCAACTTGCTGCAACTTCTATCCCAAATCCAGAATGGGGATCTGCTCTCTACATCGTCGCTAATGACGATTCACGTGCCGATGAGATAGATATTTCACAACATCTCATTAGCAACCTTGGTGCCGTCGCCAAACCAAAAGGATTTCTCTACGTCGAAGCAATCCCTTTGATTGGTATTGGTAAAGTTGACCGTAGAGCACTTGCCGAAATGGTGCGCGAGCAAGGGACAAATCTATGACATCACGCGCGACCTGGATTCTCGGTGCTCGACCAAAAACTTTGCCCGCAGCAATTGCGCCGGTACTTGTTGCAACCGCACTTGCACAAAGTGATGCTCGCCCATTGATGGCTTTCTTGGCCCTCATTGTTAGCCTGGCACTTCAAGTTGGAGTTAATTATGCAAATGATTATTCCGATGGAGTTAGAGGTAGCGACGCAGACAGAGTTGGGCCAGTTCGTTTATTGGCAAGTGGTTTAGCGTCCGCACAGAGCGTTAAACGAGCAGCTTTGTTTAGTTTTTTGGTTGCAGGCATCTCTGGATTATCGTTGGCGTTTTTCACATCTTGGTGGCTCGTAGTTGTAGGTGCGCTATCGATTGGCGCAGCTTGGGCATATACCGGAGGAAAGAGCCCCTACGGATACAGCGGGTATGGAGAGATTTCGGTTTTTATTTTCTTTGGGTTGGTTGCAACTATTGGTTCATTTTTTGTCCAAACTCAAACAATCACACTCATGAGTTTTGTCGTAGCAGTTCCGGTTGGTTGCCTTTCATGTGCGATTCTTGCAGTTAACAATTTACGAGATCGCGAGAAGGATTCTCTTGTTGGAAAACATACACTCGCCGTTCGAATAGGTGATAGGAACAGTCGATTTTTCTATATTGCCTTGCTCGTTGTTGCCCAAGTAACCGCACTTATCGCGATCTTGCCATGGTCACTTATTACGCTCGCAACAGTTCCGCTGACATTTACTTTGGCTCGCACGATACTTAAAGGCGCTAAAGAACAAGCCCTCATACCTGTACTAGTGAAAACTGGGCAGGTGCAACTGCTCTTTGCACTCCTCTTTGCCATCGCTCTGTGGCTTTCCTAAAAAGGACATAGACTCTCCTTATGCGTTTTCTACCTTTACTTATTAGCTTTGCAATCACCGTCTATACCTTGGTTGATTGTGCGCGTACAGATACCTCAGAAATTCGCAATCTCCCGAAATGGGCATGGATTTTATTGATTGTCATCATTGGAACTATTGGCAGTATTGCGTACTGGATTCTTGGTCGTCCTAAACGCTCACGCCCGCCTCGTCCTGGAACACATCGAATTATTCCTCCCGATGACGATCCAGATTTCTTACGGAAACTGTAAATCTCTTAGAGTCCAGAGTAGGTATGTTTTCCAGTTCCCCATACGTTGACGTAAACGTAATTAAATAGAAAAGTCGAACCAGCCAGCAAGCACAACCATGCGGCTTTTCTACCGCGCCAACCAACAGTCACTCGCGCATGTAAATAAGCCGCGTAGCCAACCCACGTAATAAATGCCCATGTCTCTTTTGGATCCCATCCCCAGTATCGACCCCATGCATGCTCAGCCCAAATAGCACCTGCAATTACAGCAAAAGTCCAGAGTGGAAATACAAATGCTACAAGTCGATAAGAAAGTTGATCAAGTACTTCAAGTGAAGGCAAACGTTTTGCCCATGCGCTTCGCTCGCCTCTTTGCTCCATTGCATCTAAATATAGATATGCAGCTGCAATTACATTTGCCAACAAAAATACTCCGCCTGAAATAATCGCAGCAGATACATGAATTACTAACCACGTAGATTTAAGTGCCGGAACCAACGGAGCGCTTGGGCGATACAGAACCGTAATTGCGGTTCCCAAAGTCAATAGAACTGCAATGGACACTATTAAGCCAAGCCATCGCAAATCATATTTACGTAAAGCAAAAAGATAGGCTCCACAAAATGCAAGTGCTCCGGTAATCGAAAACTCATACATATTTCCCCACGGAACTCGCCCGGCAGAAATACCTCTAGCGACCACGCCAGCAAATAAGAGCAGTGTTCCTAGAATCATAAATGAGGTTGCAATTCGAGCAACTTTCTCAGTTCGTGCAAAATCAAAAGTTTTTGCTAACAGTCCCCCAGCTGGCGCTTGAGATTCAGGAGAGCGAACAGCCCACGCTGTCTCATAGGCATGAGCGAAAAATGCCAAAGTGTAAACAGCCATCGATGAATAAATCAAATAATTAGATGTGTAAGCCCACGACGAATGTGTCATCTCTCCACTCTCTCCAGTAGCCCAACCAGGGACGATATTTCATTCTCTAAACCAGGTGCACCATTCTTGGCTAAACCAGCAACCTCAACAACTCCACTTTCGTTTACACGAATCCAGATCCGACGCCTCCTGGTAAAGAGCGATGCGAGTAAACCAAGAATCGCAACAATACCTCCACCGAGTGCATAAATTTTTCCAGGGTCTCTCACAATTTGAAGATTCACCCAGGGAGTAACGCCATCAAATGTGATGGAACCCTCAGCAAAAGTGAAGGTTTGGCCAACTTGTAAAGAATGCAAGCCTATCTTTTGCATTTTAGAAGTATCGATGCGATAAACGGATTGTGGAACCCCTCTATCTAAACCTAAGTCTCCTTTCCAAATAGAGAAAAGAAGTTTGGGATCAAGTGCTTCAGGGAATGCTGAAATCCCACCACGCACTTTGTCTCTTGCAGCAGTTGGTAAGAAGGTGGCGACGAACCCTAACTGAGGAATTGAGTCCGGTACTTTGATCGCACCGATCGAAGTCAAATTTGCATCTTGAGGTAAAAACGGAACAGGTCCTTGCATGACAACTTGACCCTTTGAATCTCGAACTGTAACAACTGGAGAATAACCATTGGCCTGCAAGTAAACATTTGTACTTCCAAAACTTAGCGGGCTATTTACCTTAATTATGTGATTCTCTCGCGTTGCATTTTGTTCTCTAACCGTCTCTACTCTCAACGTATAGTCTTCTGGAGCGTTAGTAATCAGATTATATTTTCCAACAAAATCTGTAACCTTAATGGAAAATGAAGGCAGTGATCTATCGGTAAATAACTTCCCATAGGACAAAGAATCATAAGAGGTAGGGATATTCACAAAACGCTCTCCCACGTTCACGATGGCTTCACCCTTCATCCCAAAAAGTGCGCCAAGACTGACACCAATCAAGATAAGTATGAGCGATAGGTGAAACAAGAGGTTTCCTGTTTCACGCAAATAACCTTTTTCTGCAGAAAGCGCACCATCAAATTCACGAATTCGAAAACGATTCTTTTTCAGCCATGATTTACCGGCATCATATTCACCGCCAACTCCTGGCCAGCTTCGATAAAACTCCATTCGATTCAAATTTTTTGGGGTAATAGGTGGCAGTGCTCTGGCCAACTTCAAATGTTCAAGCGAACGCGGTAGTACACAACCAATTAGCGAAATAAAAAGCATGATGTAGATGGCGCTAAACCAAGGTGATCCATAAACATCAAAGAGTGAAAAACGATCAAACCATGAAGCAAGTGTCGGATCGTTGGCGAAATATTCTCGAACAGCCATTGGGTTTTGGGTTCTTTGAGGAATGAGCGACCCAGGGATCGCCGCGACCCCTAGAAGTAATAACAAAATAAGTGCAGTACGCATGCTCGTAAGTTGGCGCCAAAGAAAACGTATCATTCCTGAGCTATTGATTTCAGATATTTGGTTTTGCATCTAGATCACCGGGGCAAAATTAGCTATGAGTGAACGGAGTGAAATCATGATTTCGCTCCAGATGCCAAGAACTTGAAGGAGTCCAATAAGAATGAGAAATGCCCCTCCAATTTTCGAAATGTAGTTCCCTCTTCTAGATAAGAAGCGACGTAGTCGAGCTGAACGGTCTAGGAATAATCCCGAGAGTATGAATGGGAATCCAAGTCCTATGCAATACCCAAAAGAAAGAACTGCTCCACGAAGTGCACTTGCTTGTTCAAAGGCAAGAGTTTCAACTGCTGCAAGTGCCGGACCAATGCACGGTGTCCATCCGACTCCAAAAGCAAAACCTAAAATCGGAGCACCCAGCAGGCCCCCCACTACAGAAACTTGAGGTCTAAAAGTTCGCATCATCGGAAAACTACCCATGAAAATTATGCCAAGGACTATTGTCAAAAGTCCTAGTGCTTTTGTTATGAAACTTTCGTGATCAAGTATTTTAGAACCGATGCCACCGAACAGCGCACCGTATGAAATAAAGAGGACGGTAAAACCTGAAACGAATAAGACTGACCCCGCCAGAACTTTCCCTTTACTACTTGAAATGCCGGCAGCAAAAGAGAGATATCCAGGGACGAGTGGCAAAACACAAGGTGAAAGGAAGGAAATTAATCCAGCAATGACAGCAATTGGGAAAGATGCCAGGAGGGTCCCGTCGAAAATTTGGTTAACAACAAAATCCTTCATTCTCCCTCCACCCTATTGATGAGGTCCGTAAGAGATGCAACAGTAATTTCTCCAGAGATTCTTCCTGCGACAAGACCTTTCTTATCAATCACCAGTGTGGATGGAATCGCGTTTGCGATCAAAGATTTACGAAAGCCAAGCAATAGCGCATCATCTGTAAGTGTTGGATAAGTGATTGAAAAGCGCTTAACAAAGGCTTTCGCGCTGGCAGGATTATCCCGAGTAAGAATGCCTACGAAATTCACTTCTGGGAAAGTGTGTGACAGCGCAGATAACGTTGGTGCTTCGGCACGACAAGGTGAACACCAAGAGGCCCATACGTTAATTACCGCAACTTTTCCTTTTGGAAGGATGTACGTGCTTGAATCTAGAGTCAGACCTTTTATTTGTGGCGCTTGAATTCGGTGGCCAATTTTCATAAATGTAACTGCACCATTACCTGAAATAAAACTATCTGCGTTACTAGAAGATCCTCCGCCACCGCAACCAGTGAGAATTAAAGTCATTGCAAATCCGATAATGAGCCCTACGCAAGAGGTCTTTTTCATTTTTTAGATGGCAATAGGTGGCGTGCCGGCTCAGAATAAGTCAAGCCAGAAATATCGCCTTCCTCATCAAAGTGGATACTTGTTACGGAAGCCAGTGTGCACTCCCGTTTTCTTGGGTCGTGGAGTAACCGCCTGCCTTCAATTGCACTTCGCAAAATCCAAATCGGAAGCTGATGTGAAACGCAGATTGCATCCTTGCCGTTGGCAGCTGCATGTGCAGAGAAAACCGCAGCAAGCATTCGATTAATTTGTTCAACATATGGCTCTCCCCACGAAGGCTTCCATGGGTTCCATAAGTGTCGCCAGGCCGAAGGATGAGCAAGCGCGCCGTCGCCGATTCCGAAGGCCTTACCCTCAAAAATATTTGATGCTTCTATTAATTTTTCATCCGTGGTAATTGCAATTTTATGTATGTTGGCGATTGGTTGAGCAGTTTCTTGTGCTCTTTGTAATGGTGAAACATGCAATGCACCTAAATCAAGTTCTTGCGACCACTGTGCAATAACTTTTGCCATTTCTTGTCCGCGATCAGAGAGTCGCCAACCGGGCTGTCGTCCATAAAGAATCTTCATTGGATTCTCTACTTCTCCGTGTCTAATTACGTGAACGCTGGCCATGGGTTAAGCATAAAGCGTAAATACAGGCTGGCTATCGCTAAGGTTGAGACATGGCGCCTACATCCAACAAAGCTGCCTTCTTTGATGTAGATAACACCCTTCTGCGAGGTTCCACCTTGTACTTTCTTGGCAGAGGTATGTATCAGCGAGGATTCTTTTCAAAGAGCGATATCTCTAAATTTGTACTAGCGAATATTCGATATCGCTTGACCGGAAAAGAAAATCCCGAAGAAATTAATCGTTGGCAAGATGCAGCAACTGATTTCATTGGTGGTCACAATGTAAAAGAAATCCTTGCAATCGGCCAAGACGTTTACAACCAATACGTCTCTCCAAAGTTATGGCAAGGAACCATTGATATCGCCCAAACGCATTTGAGTAATGGCGAAGAAGTATGGTTAGTCACGGCGGCACCTGAAGATATGGCACAACTCATAGCAAAAAATTTGGGTTTTACTGGAGCGATTGGAAGCAAGGCTGAAAGTCAGAATGGAATTTACACAGGGAAAATGATTGGAACTTTGCTGCACGGCAAAGAAAAAGCTAGAGCAATTGTCGAACTTGCTGTAGAACACGGTTTCGAACTCAAAAACTGTTACTCATATTCAGATAGCCACAATGACTTGCCACTTCTTCTCGCAGTTGGAAACCCAAGCGCTATCAATCCTGACGCAATTTTAAGAATCCGAGCCCTTCGTGAAGGATGGCCAATTCATGACTTCCGACGGGCACGGGTTCTCAATCGCGCCCTCGGCCCGGTCGTTTCACGCCTTGCGGCTCTGGGAACATTTATAACTCCGCGGTGGGGCAAGGGCAAAGAACGGTAAATGCTCCATGCAATATGCCAGTAATGTAGGCAAGTTATGGAAACGCGATCATTTACAGATTTCCTCCGGGGACTTGATGATTCTTGCCTGCTCACACTCTTTGAACTACGTCCTGATTTAGTTTCACCAGTACCACCAGATCTTTCCTCTCTTGCAGTCAGAGCGAGTTCAGCGCCAAGCCTGGCTCGTGCAGTAGATAGCCTCAATGAGTGGCAATTCCAAGTTCTTGAAGCATGTTCTGCTCTGAATGAACCAATGAGCGAGAAAGAAATAATTTCGCTTACGGATGCATCAGCAAAATTTGTAATTCCTCATCTAATAAATTTGGCTCTTTTGTATAAGTCCGATGATGGTTTGCGTCTACCTAATTCATTGCGTGAGGTTTTAGGAAATGAACCCGCAGGACTTGGGCCGGCATCGATGGCCAAACTAACGATGAAAAAACTCAGCGAAGCGCCCGAAGCTTCGAAGAAAATTCTAGAAAAACTCACTTGGGGTCCTCCGCGTGGAAGTGTTGGAGATATTCGAAATCCGGGACCTGGTATTGCCTGGCTACTCAAAGAAAACTTCTTAGTTCCTCTAGATCAACGAACAGTAATACTTCCACGAGAAGTTGGAATTTTTCTTCGTGGTGGGAAAGTACATAAAAATCCCGAGCCGAATCCACCGGTTGTTGATGGTGAGAGCGTTACTCAGCAACAAATAGATAGAGCTGCGATTGCCAACATTTCTACGGTGTTGCGTTGGTGCGAAGAAGTTTTAAATTTCTGGTCAGAAGAACCACCTAGCGCTTTGCGTGCTGGCGGGCTTGGCGTTCGCGACCTCAAAGCAACCGCAGACCACCTTGGAGTAGATGAAAACTGTGCCTCATTTATAGCTGAACTTGTTTACCTGGCTGGTCTTGTAGTTATCGATGCTGACGATCGAGTTTTACCAACTCATTCTTTTGATCTTTGGTTAACCCAAAACCCTGAAGTGAAATGGCGCTCTATTGCTTCGTTGTGGCTCATTACTTCACGAGTGAGTGGGCTAATTGGACGTGGAGATTCAAAACATATTGCAGCCCTTGGGCCGGAACTTGATCGTGTGAATGCTGCTTCAACAAAAAGATTAACGCTTGAACTTCTAGGGCAACATAAATTACTTCGACCAAATATTGATTCATTTCTCAAGCTTATGAAATGGCGTGCACCTTCTCGCCGAAATGCAGGTTTGCAAAGCGAATTAGTAACCTGGACTCTCCGCGAAGCAGAATGGCTTGGAATCACTGGACAAGGCGCGATATCTACTTATGGACTTGGCTTTTTACGCAATGAAGAAGATTTAGGGATTTCTTCTAACTTACCAAAACCTGTTGATCATATTCTGATTCAAAGTGACAACACCGCAATCGCCCCAGGGCCTTTAGAGATAGATATAGCTCGCAACCTCGATGCAATCGCCGATATTGAAAGTCGAGGCGGCGCAACGGTTTATCGTTTTAGTGAAACTTCTATACGTCGTGGACTAGATCACGGAAAAACTGGCGAGGATATAAAAGACTTCCTGCGAAAAACTTCCAAAACTCCCATGCCACAACCGCTCGAATATCTCATCAGCGATGTCTCGAAGCGACACGGCAGACTCAGAGTTGGAAATGCAAATGCATATATCCGCTGCGAAGATGCAACCATCTTGACACAAATACTTGCGGACAAAAAAGTTGAGGCGCTTCAGCTTCGCAGAATTGCACCAGAAGTATTAGTGTGCGAACACGAGCCACAAGAAATTATCTCTACACTTCGTGCCGCTGGTTACATGCCCGCAGCAGAATCTGTTTCTGGCGTACTTCTTACTGGACCTAAACTCAATCGTGCAAAATCCAAACCACGGCCACCACGCGTCATCGGCGAAATTGAGCGCTTAAGTGATGAGGTCCTAAACGGCGCACTACGTGCACTTCGAGCCGGTGAAAAATCCAGTCACAAGCAGAGCTCGCTTAGAGAAATTGCAGCTAATGCACTCACTGCGCTGCCGAGAACTACCGCAAATGAAACACTTGAAATTCTCAATCAGTTTATTAAACAACAGAAAACACTTTCTATTGGTTATGCCGACAACAACGGTTCTGCGACGCATCGAATTGTTGATCCATTGAGCATTAGCGCGGGTTCATTAATCGCTCGTGATCACGGCACCGGGGAAGTGCAATCCTTCCGAATCCCTCGCATAACAGGAGTCGCACCACTATGACCTCCCGCGATGAGGCCAAATACGGCAGAATTACTCCCATGCTTAACGCCTTAGAAAGACTTGTTCGATGCGAGTCACCAACTGAGGACTTAGATGCTTGTAAGAAAGTTGTGCAAGTTGCGAGCGACATCGCGCAAGAAGTTTTGGGAAAGCCAGCAAAAGTTCTAGATGTTAAAGGCCGACCAGTTTTTTGGTTGGGAGCTGAGAATCCAGAAATAGTTTTACTCGCGCACTTAGATACCGTTTGGCCTCACGGATCCTTTACTCCTCTTTGGAGCGTTGAAGGCGATGTCGCCCGTGGGCCAGGAATTTATGACATGAAGGCAGGTTTTATACAAGCCCTCTTTGCGATGAAAGATCTTTCCGGATCGGTTGCACTTATTGCAACAACAGACGAGGAAACTGGAAGCGCAACGTCCAAAGATTTCATCGCTGAGTTAGCAAAGAAATCTAAAGCTGTTTTAGTTCTTGAAGCCGCAATCGATGGGAAAGTTAAAACAGGACGCAAAGGTACTTCTATGTATCAACTTACCGTTCACGGCAGAGCGGCTCATGCGGGTCTTGAACCAGAAAAGGGAATCAATTCAACGGTTGAAATCGCACAAATAGTTTTGCATCTTGCAACTCTAGAAAGCATCGAGCACGGCACAACTGTTGTTCCTACAATGTTGCGTTCAGGTAATACCACCAACACGGTTCCTGACAAAGCAACCCTTGATATTGATGCTCGTTCCTTCTCGCAAGATGAACTTGTTCGCGTTGACAATGCCATTCGTGCAATTAAGCCAATTCATGCCCAAGCTCGTATTGAGATTACTGGTGGAATAAATCGCCCTCCATTGGAATTAAGTGCAACCAAGGATTTGTATGATCGTGCAGAACAAGTTGCTGCAGGTATGGGATTAACACTTGGACATGCACGAGTTGGTGGAGCAAGTGATGGAAATTTTGCAGCGCAAGCTGGCGCGAAAGTTCTCGATGGCTTAGGTGCAGTAGGCGAAGGCGCACATGCAAAGAATGAATGGGCCAGTGTTAAAGCCCTCAAAGAACGTAGCGATTTCCTACACGCCTTCGTTAAGGCGCTTTTAAATGACTGATGGACCACTCATCGTCCAGAGCGATAAAACGCTTCTATTAGATATCGATCATCCGCTTAGCACTGAGTGCAGACGAGCAATCGCGCCATTTGCCGAATTAGAAAAATCACCTGAACATATTCATACATACAGACTCACCTCTCTTGGTCTATGGAATGCTCGCGCTGCTGGACATGATGCTGAGCAAGTAATAGATACCTTGCTTCAATATTCACGATACGCGGTACCACATTCCATTTTGGTTGATGTTGCAGAAACCATGTCTCGTTATGGGCGCTTGCGTTTAGAGTCCGATCCAGTTCATGGCTTAATTCTTATTACTACTGACACTGCTGTTCTTGAAGAAGTTATTCGAGCTAAGAAAATCGCTCCGTTGCTTGGAGTGCGAATTGATGCAGAAACAATTGCGGTCCACCCAAGCCAACGTGGGCACATCAAGCAATCACTTCTTCGCCTCGGATGGCCCGCAGAAGACTTTGCAGGTTACGTTGATGGACAACATCATGAAATTGATTTGGTACAAGACGGTTGGAAGATTCGTCCGTACCAAGAATATGCAGCTGAAGGTTTTTGGCATGGAGGGTCTGGAGTTGTCGTTCTACCTTGCGGTGCCGGTAAAACAATTGTTGGTGCTGCGGCTATGGCACATGCAAAAGCCACAACATTAATTCTCGTAACAAACACAATTGCAGCGCGTCAGTGGCGAGATGAGCTCTTGTTACGTACAACTCTTAACGAGGATGAGATAGGAGAATATTCTGGTGCTAAGAAAGAAATCAGACCTGTAACTATTGCAACATATCAAGTTATGACAAAGAAGAAGAATGGTGAATACGCACACTTAGATTTATTTGATACCCATGACTGGGGCTTGATTATTTACGACGAAGTGCATCTATTGCCCGCACCTATTTTCCGTTTCACTGCAGATATTCAATCGCGTCGTCGCCTTGGCCTTACCGCTACTTTAGTAAGAGAAGATGGCCTTGAGGGCGAAGTTTTTTCACTCATTGGGCCTAAGCGCTATGACGTACCTTGGAAAGAGATTGAAGCACAAGGTTATATCGCACCTGCAGAATGTATTGAAGTTCGAGTGACTTTAACTGAAGCAGAGCGATTGACATATGCAACGGCAGAACCAGAAAATCGTTATCGATACTGTGCCACAACTAAGACCAAACATCATGTTGTTCAGGAACTTGCAAAGCGTCACGCAGATGATCAGGTACTAGTTATTGGCCAATACATTGATCAATTAGACGAATTGACGGAAATGTTGGGCGTTCCCCTTATTAAAGGAGATACTCCAATCAAGGAGAGAGAGCGCCTCTTTAATCTCTTTAGAAGTGGCGAAATCAAATGTCTTGTAGTTTCCAAAGTTGCAAACTTTTCAATTGATTTACCTGATGCCACTGTAGCTATTCAAGTGTCAGGTGCATTTGGATCAAGACAAGAAGAAGCACAACGCCTAGGTCGAATCTTGCGCCCTAAATCGGATGGACGAACGGCACGTTTTTACTCAGTTGTTTCCAGAGACACTATCGATCAAGATTTTGCACAAAATCGTCAGCGCTTCTTAGCTGAGCAGGGGTATTCGTATCGGATTATTGATGCTGACGATGTTTTTCAAGGGAAGATTTAAAGCGTACTGGGTTCACACGGAAAAAATCGTGCTGTTTGCCATCAATAAGAATCACAGGAACTTGTTCACCAAATTGCTTTTCAAGTGAAGAGTCGCCATCGATGAAAACCTTTTCAATATCGAAATCTAGCTCTTCCTTCAATTGATTCAGCACTTCTTCTGCAACATCGCAAAGATGACAATTGCGTCGTGAGTAAACGGTAACGAGATTTCTCATAGGAATATCTATTTCTTCTTTTTGGTTCGGCTGGTAATCGCGCGATCTAACAATTCTTGGGCAACAAGTGTGAAATCTCCTTTTGCACGATAAATATTTGACTCCAAATCTTTAAGTACGGATATGGCAGTTGTTTCTGCAATCGTGCCGACAAGTGGGCCATATTTTGTTGACAGTGCTGAATGCGCGATTTTGCTAATCGCTCGCGCAAGATCTGCTCTCGCCTCATCTAGTGAGGGCTCAATTGGCTGGGAAACCCCTGAGGTGGTTAGCGGGGGCTCGTTTCGAATTCGATTAAAGAGTTCGTCACTCTCATTTTCTACAGATTCACTTTTCGGGGTCTTGTTTTCCACGAGAGCATCATCTCATCCTGATACGGTTTGCGCATATGTTCGCCAAACGCAAGAACCTGATACAAGCCACATTCGCACTCTTCGCGGTTGTAGCTGGGTTAATTGCACCAACAAGCGCTAGCGCGTATTCACATTTCCAACGTTTTCCTTCAACGGTATGGGGCAACCTTTACGCCGGTCAAGGTGATGGTAAAAAACTTTCGGGTACCACTTTTACCGGGGCGCACTTAGATGCAAAAAGCTCTTTCGTTGTCACATACAACAATTTCCCAGAGTGGGCCAAAAAAGAAGTTCAAGCCGCGATAAACACATGGTCCTCATATTATGTTTCAAAAGTTCCAATTCACGTGGAGGCAAGTTGGATTCGCCCGCGGGATCCCAGAATTTTAGGAAGTGCAATGCCCGTGGATTATTTCGCGGGTTTTCCTGGCGCTCCTGATTCAACGCTGTGGTATCCATCAGCTCTGGCAAATGCCCTAGCTGGAACAGATCTAGATTCAAAAAACTCAGAGATGGTAATCGAAGTTAATTCGACACAGAATTGGGATCAGCGAGGAGATGGCGCGCCAACTACCACTGAATTTGATCTTCAATCAGTTTTCATTCACGAGATCTGTCACGGCCTTGGTTTTCTTTCTACCGATTCTTACGATAGCAACCCTTTATCCCTGACTTATAAATGGGGGAAAATTGTTCGCCCAACTGCATTTGACGCCTACGCCCAACTTCCGGATGGATCACGTTTAGCAGATTTACCTTCTCCATCTGTTGAATTAGGTAAAGCCATGACAAATCCTTTGATCTGGTCTGGACCAAATGGCATTAAAGCAAATGGTGGAGTTAAACCATTGCTCTATTCACCTAGTGAATATGACGGTGGTTCATCTGTCAGCCATCTTGATGAGGCAACATTTCATTCCTCTACAAAAGACTCTGTAATGACGCCAAGTTTAGATGCGGGAGAAGTTTTTCATGATCCGGGTCCATTAGCTCTTGCGATGATGGATGACTTGCGACAAAAACCTCCGGTTGGCATTGCTATTGCACTACCCCAAAATCCTCGCAATCAATCTGCACTTATTGGAGATAAATCAGCTGTAATTACTTTCGACCCTCCTGCAAATTTACGCGCTGCGCAAATATCTAGTTACATTATTAAGAATGTTAAGACTGGGCAACTGATAAATGTGCAAGGAAGTCCAGCAGTAATTTCAGGATTAAAGAATGGGCAGAGCTACTCCTTTACTATCGCCGCAAAGAATTCATTGGGGGTTTCAGAAGCAGTTTCCACAAATTCAGTTATCCCTCAAGTCGCTTGGACTTCTAGCGTTTTTGATCCGATTGCTGATGGGCTCAATGTTGTGACAACAAATTTTCGTGGTCAGCCTGCAATTGTGTATACGGACAGTGTAAAAGGAATCTTGAAATTAGCACTGTGGAATGGAAAGTCGTGGAAAAAGGTAACAGTTGATGGGAGGGGAGGTTCTGGGGGCAAAACTACTCACGATGTCTCTGGGCCAATCTCGGCGTGCGTTGGAGGAGTTGGGAATACCCAAATACTTCATATTTTCTACACTGATATTCAAGACAATGACTTGAGATATACCAGTTTCGATAATTCAAATTTCTCATTTGAAATAGTGGATGGCAATGGACCAACCGTTTTATCCTATGAACAATCAAATCGAGTGAGATCTGCCAACAATGTAAGTATCTCTAACGCATGTGCAGTTACCGCAGCTGGGGTCCAAGTGTTCTATCGTGATGAGAGCCAAGGAATTTTGCTCGGCGCAGTAAAGCCCCAAAGTGCACAAAAAGATCAGTGGGTATATGAAATCGTTGACGGTGATCGTGCAACTGATAATCGCACTACGGGAGATGTTGGATTCCATTTGAGAGCAGTTGCTGTCGGTAGCGACGTTTCAGTTCTTTATGACTCTGCAATTGGTGCGATAGTTCAAAAGGTAATATCTCAAGGCGAAATTCGACTTGCCACTCGCTCTTCAATTTCCAAACTGGGATGGAAGTACTCAACTTTAGATAAATCAGATAGTTCGACCGCCGTTGTCGGTTATGAAATTTCACTTAATAAGACTTTGGCTGGTGTAATTGCGGGATGGTTAAGTTCTTCTCCAACGACTATCCCAAAGCCAAATCAATTGCGTTGGGTTAACTTAACTTCACCAACTAAAATCAATGTGGTCGATACAGGAAATTTCGGAGTGCCAGGTGCGCCCATGAGTGTTGACTACAAATCACTAGCATTTGGATGTGGCACGAGAATTTGTTCAGCAGATTTGAATTCAACAACTCAATCTCCACCAATAAAACTGGTAACAAATTCGCTGAAAAGCGGTTACTTCCAAAGCGATTGGGTCACAATTAATAAGATTCGATACGCAGTTGCATCAGTTGATGGAAAGTTATCGTTTCTTAAACCGTAAGAGGAGAAGTATTACTTCTTGGCGTTACGACGCTGAATGCGAGTTTTTTTCAGAAGTTTCTTATGCTTCTTTTTCGCCATCCGCTTACGTCGCTTCTTTATAACTGAACCCATACGCCACGATCTCCTTCTAATTTAAGACTGTCATTAGCCTTAGGGGGTTAGGTTACCTCGTAAGGCTATGAAAAATCGAAACGCCTTTTGCGCTCACACCGAGGAGCAATACTCCCAAATCACGACTAAATCCCAAGGCGATAGGAGAAATGACCGTTGGCGCCCCATATGCCCCGACTAACGCACCTTTGCTATCGAAATTAAGAATGAGAGTTGTTGTCTTCTTGGGCTTCCATCCAGCAATTGCTGCAATTGCCGAGGTTGAAGTAAATGCCATCATATGCGAATTAGAAGATGCATCGAAAGTTATGGCACTTGTCTGTGAAGCAAAACGTGTTGTCCAGATTGGAATTAAACTCGGAGCGAACTTAGTTATAACCGCTTCAGTCTTTCCGCCGAGGATCGAATCCCCACCTAATACGAGATTCGGAGTTGAACTTTGCCAAGAGCGTGTTGCCTTCGAATTCGAGCTACGCACAACATTAGTAATTTTCCCTTGCGAAGATATCGAAGCAATGATTCCATCACGAACTCCCATTAACTTCTTGCCACCTATAACTTCCGTGCTACTTCCAAAAACTATGAGCGAATTATCAGATTTGCGTGATACAGCATTTATTTCAGTATCAGATTTTCCTATCGATGTTGCTTTTCCTACAAATCCATTCGCTCCTGACTGCAAAACAAAACCAGCGCTACCTTGTGGAGTTGAGTAATTTCCAACTACGGCGATCCCGAAATCTGTACTTGCGACAGATCTAACAAGTACTGGCGCTCCAAAATCATAGGTGATGGTTTGAAGCAACATCCCTGAGTTGGAAACCCTCCATGCAATAACTTGAGTTAAGTCATTTCTTATCGGAGGCACAATTTCTGCGGTTACTGAATCTGGATTAAGTGAAGTTACTGCTGGTACAACTGTTGATGTATCAAGAATAGAAGGTTTAGCGCTAGACCCCACTATCCAAATTTCGCCCGCAGAGTTCTTTGTTGCAGTAGTCGCAATTTCGTCGACCCCTGTGTCCAATATTAAAGACCATTGAATAACACCGGATTCATTAGTGCTTTTAAGAAAACCGTCGGTTGAAGTCATTCCAGCTGACGTCCCGAAGAAATTCAAAGTATTGCCCGAAATTAGAAAACCAGCTGGCTTTTCATTTTCGGGAAGTGAAAATAGGGGCACAAACGTCCGCGCAACTACGGGCTTAGGTGCGCCATACGATACCTGTGCCGTGAGAGTTAGGCAGATGATGATTGTAAAGGTGAGAAACTTTTTCACTTCTGTAGCATCACGCTAATTCTTGAGAACGATTTCGTGCAGAAGTCATGGCTTTCTTTACAATTTCAGAAAGGTTTTCATTTCCGAACGTGGCAAGTGCAGCAGCAGTTGTTCCATTTGGACTCGTCACATTTTCACGAAGCGTTGTTGGACTCTTACCTGATTCGGCGAGCAGCTTTGCCGATCCGATCATTGTTTGTATCGCTAATTCCGATGAAATCTCTGCTGGTAATCCTAAATCTATTCCGGCCGCAATCATCGACTCAACAAAGGCGAAAAAGTATGCAGGACCCGAACCACTGAGTGCGGTCACTGCATCTTGTAACTCTTCTGCAACTTCAACCACATGGCCTGTTGATTCTAAAAATGCCCGTACAAATTTTGCTTGTTCTTGGTTCACACCTGCGCCTAAGGAAATTGCTGCCATTCCTGCGCCAACCAGAGTAGGAGTATTTGGCATTACGCGTATAACCGGATTGGCATTGCCTAAACCGGAAGCAATAAACTCAATTCGTTTTCCAGCAACAAAAGAGATTACGAGCGCAGAGCTTGAAATCACACTTTTGATTTCAGCGAGTACACCTGACATATCTTGAGGCTTTACAACTAGTAAGAGCGCATCTGCACGTGGAACAGTTTCGGCAAGAGTTCCGTGAGTAATGTGGTATTTCTCAATTAGCTCTTGAGCGCGTTCATTTCGCTTTTCGCAAATAGTTATTGAAGATGCCTTGATACCTGATTGTATGAGTGCGCTAATAAGCGCCTCTCCCATTACGCCAGCACCAATTACAGCAATTGACTTTGGTGTGCCATTGGTCATCATGAGTAAAGGTTACCTTCTACCGATGTGCGTTATCAGGCAATAAAGCGTACGCTCTGCTCCTATGTCTGAAATGAAGCCAGGATTTGCGCGCGATTGGATTGAATTTTCCGATCCAAACGATGCTGACGAAATTTTTAAGTGTGACCTCACCTGGTTGACCTCTTTTTGGACCTGTATCTACGGCGATGGTTGTAAAGGTGTATTTGCTGATCGTCCAAACGATGGATGTTGCACTGAAGGTGCC
>CAFBMI010000009.1_pt1 | contig 20607 bp, 19 predicted proteins | sample 7268631 | NCBI WGS metagenome assembly CAFBMI01 (sample SAMEA6814061, study PRJEB35770) | uncultured Actinomycetes bacterium | biome: Freshwater; feature: Freshwater reservoir; material: water | place: Czech Republic | collected 2017-05-23 | depth 30m m
TATTTCTTGACACCGTGCTTGCACTTGTAAAGCAAGATGGTGGCTGGGTTCCGGACAAGATTGGTGAATCTCTCTACCTTCGACCTTTTATGTTTGCTACTGAAGTTGGCCTAGGTGTTCGACCTTCCAATCGCGCTCTCTATATGCTGATTGCAACGCCTGCAGCCGCGTATTTCAATCCGGCAAATGCAGTGACCGTATGGATTTCAACAGAATATGTGCGTGCTGCACAAGGTGGAACAGGTGAAGCAAAGTGCGGTGGCAACTATGCAGCATCTCTCATCGCACAAAAAGCTGCAGCCAAAGAAGGTTGCGATCAAGTTGTATGGATTGATGCAAAAGAGCGCAAGTGGGTAGAAGAGATGGGCGGAATGAACCTGTACTTCGTTAAAGGCTCAGGAAGCGACGTCACCGTTGTAACTCCAAAACTAACCGGCACGTTATTGCCCGGAATCACTCGTGATTCTATTTTGAGTGTTGCCACCGATCTTGGTTACAAAGTCGAAGAAACAATGATTAGCGTCGATGATTGGAAGAACGGCGTTCAAAGTGGCGAGATCTCCGAAATTTTTGCGTGCGGTACTGCAGCTGTCGTATCACCGGTCGGAATGGCAAAAAGCGCCATGGGCACATGGGTAACAGGAGACGGAAAACCTGGTCCTATTACCATGAAAATTCGCGAAACACTTCTTGGTATCCAGCACGGCACGATTGCCGATTCACATAACTGGATGAAGAAAGTTCTCTAATGACTGTCTCGGATGCTTTTCACATCTATGACACCACATTGCGGGATGGCGCGCAACAAGAAGGTTTAAATCTTTCTGTTCATGACAAATTGATTATCGCTCGTCACTTAGACGATTTAGGTGTTGGTTTTATTGAAGGTGGCTGGCCAGGAGCTAACCCAAAAGACACGGAATTCTTTACACGAGCGCGTACCGAACTTAAATTAAAGCATGCAACTTTTGTCGCCTTTGGTGCTACTCGCAGACCAGGTGTCAAGGCAGCCGACGACGAACTCTTTGGTGCTCTTCGTGATTCTGGGGCACCTGCTGTAACAGTTGTTGCAAAAGCCTATGACCGTCATGTAGATCTGGCTCTGCGCACAACACTTGATGAAAACTTGGCGATGATTGCTGATTCAATTAAACATTTGCGGGCGGAAGGCCAGAGAGTATTTCTTGATGCAGAGCATTTCTTTGACGGATATCGCTCAAATCGCGCTTATGCACTTGAAGTTGTTCGAGTTGCGGCAGAGGCCGGCGCCGATGTGATTGCACTGTGCGATACCAATGGTGGAATGTTGCCTGACGAACTTTCACAAGTAGTGCATGATGTTTTAGGTGCAAGTTCAGCAAGGCTTGGAATTCACTGCCACAATGACACCGGATGTGCTGTTGCAAACTCAATGGCGGCAATCGCAGCAGGTGCCACTCACGTGCAAGGAACTCTCAACGGCTATGGAGAGCGCACAGGAAATGCCGACCTTGTAACAATTATTGCTAACTTACAATTAAAGAAAAACCAACAAGTATTGCCAGATGGTTTACTTCCTGAAGCTTTCCGTATTGCGCATGCCGTTGCAGAAGTAACTAACGTTGCACCGAGTGCGCGCCAACCCTATGTTGGAGTTTCAGCATTTGCCCATAAGGCAGGACTCCATGCAAGTGCAATCAAAGTTGATCCCTCCCTCTATCAGCATGAAGATCCAGCATCTGTTGGTAACGATATGCGGATGCTGGTTTCAGATATGGCAGGCCGTGCATCTGTTGAATTGAAATCTGCTGAGTTGGGTGTTGATTTAGGGGGAGACCGCGCACTCATCGGGCGGGTTGTAGATCGCGTTAAAGAGATGGAATCACGCGGATTCACTTTCGAAGCAGCAGATGCCACATTTGAATTATTACTTCGCGAAGAAATGACGGGAAAGCGTCCTCGCTTTTTCACGATCGAACATTGGCTAACAACAGTTGAGCGTTCGGCTGATCAAAGCATTACTACTAAAGCTGAAGTCACAATCATCGCGCAAGGTAAGAAGATTTCCTGCAATGGTGAAGGAAACGGTCCAGTGAACGCATTTGATAATGCACTTCGTTCAGGGCTTAAGCAGTTCTATCCTGAGTTAGAGATTCTCGAACTTACCGACTATAAAGTTCGTATTCTCGAAGGTCGTTTAGGTACTGGCGCTGTTACTCGCGTACTTGTTGAAACCAGTGACGGGGATGGCGAGTGGAGCACTATTGGCGTGCACGAAAACGTTATTGCCGCCTCTGCCATGGCTCTAGAAGATGCCTTAACCTTTGGCCTCATTCGCCAGGGCAGGACCTCCGAGTAACCTAGGTGCATGTCAATCTCTGAATTCGCAGAAGTTATTGACGCATTTGAAATTAATCTACGCACTGAACGCCACTTATCTGAACACACAATTCGTGCATACCTTGGAGATCTTGAAAGCCTGAGCGCTCACTTAACTGCACTTGGTATTGACGATATTTCCCGGCTGGAGCTATCACATATCCGTTCCTGGCTTGCAAACATGCAAGTAAAAGGCGGTGCGCGTACTTCGTTATCGCGCAGGGCAGTATCCATTCGACTATTTACCAAATGGGCACATAAGAAAGGTTTGACACCAACTGATGCAGGAATGCAATTAGTTACGCCAAAACCACATCGAACGCTTCCAGAGGTTTTAGATATTCCCAGCGCAACTCTTGCAATGGATGCACTTGCATTGAGAGTGGGAGAGGAAGAAGATTCACCAAAATCGTTGCGAGATTGCGCGATGGTGGAAGTACTTTATGCAAGTGGTGCACGAGTAAGCGAACTCTGTGGTTTAGATTTTGAATCGATTGATTATGAGCGCCAAACTATTCGTGTTCTGGGAAAAGGAAATAAGGAACGCACAATCCCATTGGGCAATCCAGCAATGAAAGCGTTGAAAGCATGGATTAAGGACGGTCGCCCAATGTTGGCCACAGATGCATCAGCTAACGCAGTTTTCTTAGGTACCCGCGGGAAAAGGATTGATCAGCGCACCGTCCGCACTGTTGTATATGAGGCTTTATCGGCTCTGGAAGGTTATGAGCGAATGGGGCCGCATGCGCTGAGACATTCAGCCGCAACGCATTTACTTGAAGGTGGCGCCGATTTGCGTACCGTTCAAGAAATATTGGGGCATGCCTCACTCGCAACGACTCAGATCTATACGCATGTTTCAACTCAGCGCCTACAACAAGCCTTTAAACAGGCTCATCCACGCGCTTAGTTCGTACTCAAACCGTGGATTTTGCCCCACATTTCCTCAGGTAGGATTTGCCCTGCACCACAACCCATGTAAAAGTGAGATTGCGGTGACTTCACGCACTGAGCAAGAGCCATTTCGGTCCAGGCAACTGGTCGGCGTTTCAGTGCTAGAGGGCCAACAAATGTTGGTCCATTAACCGAGAGCTGACTTTGCAAGAAGTTGGCAAGAAGGAGTGTGCCGCCATGGCGGTTGTAACAATGCGAGAACTTCTCGACAGCGGAGTCCACTTTGGACATCAGACTCGTCGATGGAATCCTAAAATGAAGCGCTTTATTTTTGCAGAGCGCAACGGTATTTATATTATCGATATCCAACAATCACTTGGCCTTATTGATAGCGCCTATGAGTTTGTTAAAGATGTTGTCGCCAAAGGTGGACACGTCTTGTTCGTCGGAACTAAGAAGCAAGCACAAGAGCCAATCATTCAACAATCAGCACGAGTAGGCATGCCTTACGTGACTGAGCGCTGGCTCGGTGGAATGCTCACAAACTTCCCAACTGTGTACAAGCGTATTCAGCGCCTTAAAGAACTTGAAGCGTTGGAAAATGCCAATGACCAGTTGTTAACAAAGAAGGAACTTCTTGTACTTCGCCGCGAACGCGAAAAACTAAACAAGAACCTTAACGGAATTCGTAACATGACAAAGTTGCCAAGCGCAATCTGGGTTGTGGATACAAAGAAAGAGCACTTAGCAGTTGCTGAAGCCAAGAAGCTCGGCATTCCTGTTATCGCTATTTTGGATACAAACTGCGATCCAGACGAAGTTGATTTCAAGATTCCTGGTAACGATGATGCGATTCGCTCAATCGGATTACTTACTCGAGTCATCACTGATGCAATTGCAGCTGGGCTTCAAGCACGCGCTGCAAACGTTAAAGAAGAAGTAAAGCCAGTAGAGAACGTCGTCGCAGCCGGTGAGCCACTTGCCGATTGGGAGAAGGAAATTCTCGACGGAACTGCTCCAGCTACACCTGCAGTGGAGGCATAAGTTGAAGTATTCGGCAGAAGATGTAAAAAAGCTCCGCGAAGCAACCGCAGCAGGAATGCTCGATTGCAAAAAAGCTCTCGATGAAGCAGAAGGTGATTTCGACAAAGCAGTTGAAATCATTCGCGTTAAAGGTTTAAAGGGCGTCACCAAGCGTGAAGGCCGTACAACTTCTAACGGTCTTGTCATTGCAAAGGTTCAAGACGACCTAGGTGTCATGCTCGAGCTCAATTGTGAGACTGATTTCGTTGCAAAGGGTGAGCGCTTTCAGGCTCTCGCCGACGAACTTCTCGAGCATTTGATGAAGGCAAAGCTTTCTGATGTAGATGCTTTCTTAGCTTCGGAAATTAAGCCTGGACGTAAAGTGCAAGATGCAATCGATGAAGGAAATGCAACACTTGGTGAAAAAATTGAAGTTCGCCGTGTTGCAGTTCTTGACGGATCACCTGTTGGTATTTATCTTCACCGCACAAGCCCAGATCTTCCACCACAAGTAGGAGTTCTCGTCCAAATCACTAAGGACGCACTTGGCGTTGGAAAAGATATCGCCCAACACATCGCAGCGTTTGCACCATCGTATGTACACCGCGATGACGTTCCTGCCGATGTCATTGAAAATGAGCGTCGTGTTGCAGAAGAGACCGCTCGTAACGAGGGCAAGCCAGAGGCTTCCCTTGCCAAAATTGTAGAAGGTCGCGTAACTGGATTCGTTAAGGAAGTGAGCTTGATAGAGCAAGCTTTCGCAAAGGATGCCAAGAAAACTGTTAAGCAGATTCTCGATGAAGCCGATAGCGTCGTAAAGGCGTTTCATCGCTTCCGCGTGGGTCAGTAAAACATTCAAAAAGAGCCCCTAAACTCTTAGTAGAAAGCGAAAGGAGCACTCGTGCCCGGCAGTAGAGGTAAGTACGGGAGAGTGCTCCTTAAACTTTCTGGAGAAGTTTTCGGTGGCGAAAAAGGAATCGGTGTTGATCCCGATGTCGTTCAAGATGTTGCAGAACAAATCGCAGATGTTGCCCGGACAGGTGTTCAAGTCGCCGTAGTTGTTGGCGGAGGTAATTACTTCCGTGGTGCAGAGCTACAGCAATTAGGCATGGATAGAGCTCGCGCAGATTACATGGGCATGCTCGGCACCGTAATGAATTGCTTAGCCCTTCAAGATTTTCTAGAAAAACTCAATGTAGATACTCGCGTACAAACTGCGATCACCATGGGCCAAGTTGCCGAGCCATACATCCCGCGTCGCGCAATCCGACATCTCGAAAAGGGAAGAGTTGTAATTTTCGGAGCTGGTGCGGGAATGCCTTTTTTCACAACCGATACAGTCGCTGCGCAACGCGCACTTGAGATTGGTTCAGAAGCGCTCTTGCTCGCAAAGAGTGGGGTCGATGGTGTCTACTCAGCAGATCCAAAGAAAGATTCTAAAGCGGTCAAATATGACACGATTTCTTACGATGAAGTTTTGTCTAAATCACTTGCAGTGGCCGATGCTGCAGCATTTAGCCTTTGTCGAGAAAACAATTTACCAATTGTAGTTTTTGACCTCATGGTAAAAGGAAATATTGGACGTGCAGTGCGTGGCGAAGTTATCGGAACACTCGTTGCCTAATTTGGCATTTCAACTCAATAGTTTAAGGAGCACCAAGTGAGCGATGTAGCAGGCACCCTCAAGGATGCAACAACGAAGATGGACAAAGCGTTAGAGGTTGCGAAAGAAGATTTTGCCAGCATCCGTACCGGCCGCGCGCACCCATCACTATTCAATAAAGTGATGGTTGATTACTACGGAACTTTCACGCCACTTTCGCAATTGGCTTCGATTCAAGTTCCAGAAGCAAGAATGGCTCTTGTTTCACCTTTTGATAAAGGGGCTATGGCTTCGATCGAAAAGGCAATTCGTGAGTCAGATCTCGGTGTAAACCCCGGCAATGATGGCGTTGTTATCCGCGTCAATTTTCCTCAACTTACCGAAGAGAGACGCAAGGAATACATCAAAGTAGTTCGCACCAAAGCAGAGGATGCCAAGATTTCGCTGCGCAATATTCGTCGTCATGCAAAAGAGACGATGGAAAAGTTGGAAAAAGATGGAGACATTGGCAAGGACGACTTAACTCGTGGTGAAAAGGATTTAGAGAAGTTAACCGGAGATCATGTTTCAAAAATTGATGATCTTTTGAAGCACAAGGAGGTCGAACTTCTCGAAGTTTGAGAGTTCTTGACTGCGTTATGGATGACTTTCACACTATTAACGAAGAGATTAATCGTCGGGCTGGGCGTAAGTTCTTTCCTTCTGTTGTTGTAGGCCTATCTCTCGTTGCACTTGTCTGGTTCGCACTTGCCTTTCGGAGAGAAGTTTTTGCGGTTTTAGTTGCCATCGCAGTTTGTTTGGGTGTTCGCGAAATAGCTCGCGCCTTCGGCACTGTTGGAATCTTTATCTCATCGCGGGCGCTTATGTTGGCTACGTGCGGATTAACTATTGCGACCTGGAGAGGCGGAGTTGCTGCACTAGCAGTTGCTTCAGCAATCTTTTTCCCGATGCTATTAGTTGATTTATTGCGCCGTGGTCCCGAAGGATTTGTAAAGAGCGCCACGGCAACAACTCTTTCTCTCATCTACCTGCCGTTCCTTGCAGGATTTGTCATTCTTCTTGCTCGTCCTCATGATGGTTTGCACCGAGTAATGACTTTCGTCATTCTCGTAGGGTGTAATGACACTTTTGGATATTTAGTCGGAGTTCTTATCGGGCGCCACCCATTAGTTCCCAAAATTAGTCCTAAAAAAACCTGGGAAGGCTTGGCCGGTTCACTGGTCTTTACAATTGCCGGAGGAGCCCTTTCTTTCCATTATCTACTTCACATTCATTGGTGGTTGGGTGCGTTAGCCGGAATTATGATTGTTTTTACTGCTACTAGTGGCGATCTCATTGAGAGCGCAATGAAACGTGATTTTTCACTTAAGGATATGGGAACACTTTTACCTGGACACGGGGGAGCCCTCGATCGCCTTGATTCCGTTCTCTTATCGGCACCTGCTATGTGGCTAGCACTTGAACTTGTTAAGCGTTACTTATGACGCGCGCTGATAAGCCAACAGAACTTAACTTAGTTTTTGACGAACCTATTCAAAAGAAGAAACCACCACGCCATCTGGCTGATTTCTCACCTGAAGAACGCCGAGCATTCGCAAAAGAATTAGGACTTCCTGGTTTTCGCGCGAATCAAGTAGCTAATCATTACTTCACCCATCTTTCTACAGACCCACAAACATGGAGTGATATCCCAGCCGATAAACGTCAAGAGTTCGCGGATACATTCACCCCTAAACTTATTGAAATTGTTCGTTCCGTAACGTGCGACGCTGGCATGACACGTAAAGACTTATGGCGTTTGCATGACGGTGTCTTAGTTGAAAGCGTTCTCATGCGTTATACCGATCGCACAACTGTCTGCATTTCATCGCAAGCTGGCTGTGGAATGAACTGTCCATTTTGCGCTACTGGGCAAGCCGGGCTTACTCGAAATCTCACTGCGGGTGAAATAACCGAACAGATTGTTGCAGCTGCAAGAGCTTGCGCTTCTGGTGAATTGCCAGGCGGGCCAACTCGCTTATCAAACATCGTATTTATGGGCATGGGTGAACCAATGGCCAATTACAACGCGGTCATGCGCACCCTTCGCAATATCACCGATCCATTTCCAGATGGCTTAGGGATCAGTGCACGCTCGGTAACAGTTTCTACAGTTGGTTTAGTAAATGGAATAGAAAAACTGATGGCCGAAGGGTTACCTGTTACATTGGCCGTTTCACTTCACACGCCAGATGATGAACTTCGTGACACCCTTGTTCCTATTAATTCACGTTGGAAAGTAAAAGAAGTTCTCGCGGCAGCAGATGCCTATGCGCAAGAAACCGGGCGACGTTACTCCATTGAATATGCGCTCATTCGCGACATCAATGACCAAACATGGCGAGCTGATTTACTAGGTAGGTTACTCAAGAATCGCAATGCACACGTCAATTTAATTCCCCTTAATCCAACTCCAGGTTCAAAATGGACAGCCTCTCGTCGTGAAGATGAAGCAGAGTTTTTGCGAATCTTAGAAAGTTATGGAGTTCCAACGACTGTTCGCGATACTCGTGGTCGTGAGATAGATGGTGCCTGTGGTCAACTTGCAGCTTCGGAAACACAATAAAAGTACCTCACAACGAAAAGGAGTAGTAATGATTCTAGAAATAGCGTCAGTTGAGATCCAAAGTGATAAGCATGCCGAATTCGAGGTTGCTATTAAGCGAGCAGTAGACACCATCTTGGTTAAGGCAAAGGGATTCATTAGTTTTGAACTTCAGCATGGCATTGAAAAAGCGGACAGAATCACACTATTGATTCGCTGGGAAACTCTGGATGATCACATGGTTGCGTTTAGACAATCAGATCAATACACAAAGTGGCGAGAGATCATCGAGCCTTACTTTGCCAGCACTCCACAAGTAGATCACTGGAATCAGATTTTTACTGCCTAAGTTCTGTTCTTTTCACGAGCTAGGTAGATAAGTCCGCATGCAATGATTGCAATTCCATAGATCGATCGCAGGTTAAGGCTTTCATGCAAGATTAGCGCTGCTAAAAGTGTTGCTGTTGCAGGTTCAGCCAGAATAAGTGTTGAAGCAGTTCCTGCTTGCACTGATTTCAAACCGAATGCGTAAGCCAAATAAGCAAGAGCGGTGGGTACTAAGCCGAGCCACAAAAGCATTTCTACTCCGCGGAATGAAACAAAGGGTGCGAAATCTCCAACGAAGATAAATGGCAAGCCCAATAGGCTGGCAAGTAGAATAATTTTTGTCATTGCCTCTGGAATTCCTACTCCTGAAGTAAGCGCACTCTTGCTTGCAACTGCAAAGAGGGAATAAGACGCACCTGCTCCTAGCGCTAAGAGAAATCCAGTCAGATTAAACTGAGAAAAACCTTTTGCACTACTGAGCACCGCTATGCCAGCGGTAGTAACAATTGTGGCAAGAAACCAGCGCTTACTTGGCTTCTCGCCTTTTAAAAGAAATGCAATTATCCCTGTAAGTGCTGGTGCAGAGCCGAGGGCTGTAACGGTTCCAATTGTGACTCCCGTACTTTTCACTGCGGAAAAAAAAGTCAGTTGATAGAGAGTGAAACCAATCGAGGCTATCCAAAGATCCGATTGAGCAATTGGTTTTGCTGTCTTGGCAGTAAAGCGAGTGATGATCCACAGTAAAATTGCGCCAAAGATTAATCTGCCACTTCCAACAGCGAGCGGGGAGAGTCCATCTGGACCAAGGGCTTGAGCGGTACCTGTAGTTCCAAAAAAGATTCCAGCAAGGATGAGTGCGCCGTATCGATTACTCAACTAATTAACCGGCCACCCAAGTTGCAATGTAATCAGGAACTGGTATTCCTGGACGCAAGTTATCTGCCGGAATTGGTTGGCCGTAAGAAACCTTTATCGGCAAAATTCCCGCCCAGATATCTGAATCCATATCAAAATCTTTATCTTTTGGTTGCCCATGAGAAACTTTCACACTAATTTCGTTTAGAGGAAATGCAACTATTGAGGTGGCATTGACTTCTTGCTCTGTTGATTGACGAAGTTCGGATGGCCGCTGTGGAAACAAATGTGCCGTGAGTGCTTGCAGTGCCGGCCGCTTCTCACCTTCGCTAATTAAGCGCGCGCTACCTAACGCCATGAGTGACTGGTAGTGCATAGATGATTCATACGAGGATCTGGCCAAAACAAGGCCTTCAACGTGAGTAATGGTTACACAAGCTGGAGTTCCATCCATGAGCGCTTTGAAAAGACGCGATGCGTTTGAACCATGTAGAAGTAGTTCATCTTTAAACGGAGCGCATGCAACAGGCAGGGCGAATGGTTGACCGTCAACACTGATTGCAACGTGCGCCACAAGTGCTCTGGATATTATTGATTTCGCAACTTCTGGATCATGGTTTTGTTTATGTGGTGACCTATGTACTTCGGTGCGTTCGCTCATCATGTTCCCATCATACGCGCCAAGGCTTTAGCAACAATGCTTGGCCTGGATCTGTGTTGTTCTTCCCAATCAGCAAGACCTGATAATGCAATCGCTGAATTAACACCAAGCCATCTCAAAGGTTCAATTTCCCATGTGGGGGATTGCCATTGGACAAAAGGTAGATGGGTGCGTGTGCTTTCCTTGCCATGTATTAATTCACTTAGAGTTTTTGCCGCCAAATAAGAAAGTGTTACGCCATCTCCTGCATATCCACCAAGTTCGGCAAATGTGCCGTCGAAGCGAACAAATGGCGACCAGTCTCGTGTAATTCCAACTGCACCTCCCCAGGCATGAGTGAATTCAAAATTCTTAAGAATTGGAAACCAACTCATGGACATTGTGCGCAAATGATCATGAATCTTCTTATAGTTTTCACTTGCTAGATTTCTTTTAGAACCAAACGTGTAAGGCGCACCGCGTCCGCCAATGGCAAGTCTGTTATCGGGAGTTCGTTGTCCGTATGTGATGAGGTGGTTAGCTCCGGCGAAAGTTTCGTTTTCCGCAATTCCAATTTCATCGAATACTTCTTGGGGTAGTGGCTGGGTTGCAACCATGAGGGAGTAAATCGGTATCAAATCTCGAGTTCGTTGCCTATATGCCTCTGTTGCTCTAATAACTATTTTGGTATCGAGTTTCTTTCCGTCAACCTCTACAGACTTGTCCATTCCTATATGAGCTGGTGAATTTTCAAATATTGATACTCCGCGACGAGCTAATGATTGCGCCAAGCCGAGAACTAGTTGCGCCGGATTAATACGCGCGCAATTCGGTGTGAATGTGGCGCCGACGGCCCCGCTCATGTTGATCCGCGCTTTAGTTTCATCAGCGCTTAAGAGATGAGTATGTTCATCAACGTCACCGCGTATACGTGAAAGTTGCGTTTGGTGTCGCGCTATGACGAGTGAGCCTCCTTTGGAAAATCCACAATCAATTTTCTCGGCCTTGGCGAATTCTCCAATGGCATCTATTGAATTTCGAAGTTCGGCGTGCAATTGCGCGATCTCTGATGCTGATGATGTCTGAGCAAGGGATTCATCACTACGTGGATATAGCGCTGACATCCAGCCACCGTTTCGGCCACTTGCACCAGAACCTACGTGCGAGGAATCCACGATTGCAATGTTGAGAGATGGGTCTGCTGTAAGTAAGTGGTGCGCGCTCCAGAGACCGCTAAACCCAGCACCAACAATGACAACATCCCATCGTTGGTCTAAAGAGCCGGGAGAAAATGTGGGCCTATCGATCAACGACCACCAAAGACTCATCAGAGAATGATTGATGCCGCTTCAGTGAGCACTGTGCGCAAAATTGATTCAATCTCATCGAAATGAGATTGATCGCAAATGAGTGGCGGTGCAATCTGAATAACTGGATCTCCACGATCATCTGCCCTGCAATAGAGCCCATTATCGAAGAGGGCTTTGGATAAGAATCCTCTGAGCAATTTCTCGCTCTCATCAGCGGTAAATGTTTCGCGAGTAACTTTGTCTTTGACCATCTCAAGGCCCCAGAAGTATCCAGCGCCACGAATGTCACCCACAATTGGCAAGTCGTAAAGTTTCTCTAATGTCGTCTTGAGAGCCATTTCGTTCTTTCGAACATTTTCGTTGATACCTTCGCGTTCGAAAATGTCGAGGTTTGCTAGTGCAACTGCGGCTCCAGCTGGGTGTCCACCAAATGTAAAGCCGTGAAGGAATGTGTTTGTTCCTTTGCGGAAAGGCTCGTACAAACGTTCATTTGCAATCATTGCGCCCATGGGGAAATAACCAGAGGTCATTCCTTTTCCGCACGTAATAATGTCGGGCACGATTCCGTAGCGAGTGGAGGCAAAGTATTCGCCAACGCGACCAAATGCGTTGATTGTTTCATCGCATACCATCATGACGTCGTACTGGTCGCAAATTTCGCGTACTCGTTGCAAATAACCTGCCGGAGGCGGGAAGCATCCACCTGAATTTTGTACGGGTTCAACAAATACAGCTGCAACAGTGTCTGCACCTTCAAACAAGATTGCTTCTTCAATGCGGTTTGCTGCCCATTGACCAAATTCTTCAACAGAATCGCGGTGATTAAGCGGTGCGCGATAGAAGTTTGTATTTGGCACTTTATGGTGTCCTGCAATAAGAGGCTCAAAAAATTGTTTTGCTGCAGGAATACCTGTAATTGATAGGGCACCTTGAGTTGTACCGTGATAAGCAACGTGGCGGCTAATGATTTTATGTTTCATTGGTTTGCCAGTGAGTTTGAAATATTGCTTGATGAGTTTGGCTGCAGTTTCTACTGCTTCACCACCTGATGCGGAAAAGAAAACGTGATTAAGATCGCCAGGAGTTAACGAAGTAAGGCGCTCTGCTAATTCAATTGCGCGTGGGTGTGCGTAAGACCAAATGGGAAAGTAGGCCAAGTCTTTTACTTGCTTGGCATAGGCATCAGATAACTCTTCACGACCATGTCCCACTTGCACAGTAAATAGCGATGAGATGCCGTCGAAGTATTTCTTGCCTCGATCGTCGAAGATGTACGCGCCTTCACCTTTAACAATGATTGGTATCGAGCCACCGTCTTCGTATGCGCCCATACGCGAAAAGTGCATCCATAGATGCTCTTTAGCTCGGTTGGACCAGTTAGATTCAAGATCTGACTCAAAGAATTGAACATTGTCGAAGGTGCTAGTTGTTGCCATTTTTTAGGTTCCCCAGTTATAAAGTTGCTTGCGCAACTTCAGATAGATAAAGCTTTCGGTGCTGCGTACTTGCGGGATCGCACGTATGCGTTGAAGCAGTTCGAGTAGATGTTCATCGTCATCACAGATCACTTCGGCCATCACATCGAAACCACCGGATGTGACAAGCACGTAGTCCACCTCTTTGTAGTGCGAGAGTTGGTCTGCAACTGCGGTGAGATCACCTTCGACCTTGATACCGACCATTGCCATGCGATATGAACCGACGGTAAGGGGGTCTGTAATGGCCACGACCTGCATGACTCCGGACTCGATGAGCTTGGCTATGCGTTGGCGCACGGCCGCTTCAGAGAGCCCCACAGCAAGACCGATAGCTGCATAAGGCTTTCGCCCATCGATCTGCAACTGCTCGATGATCGCCCGTGAGGTGTCATCGAGAACCGGTTTTGGCTTGCGAGTCATAGAGGTACTCTCTCGTACCTTTGAGGCAAAAGCAAAGGAATCCGCAGTTTTAGGGGCGTTTCACTGCGATATCCGTACCTGTAAGGGCGAAAATCGACCAAATTCGCAGAAAAAGGGCTTTCGCCCCAGGCGTTCTAGGCGTACTCTCACCCACAACGGAGTCAATGTCGGCGAAGGGGATTTCTCGTGGAGCAACTTTCAAATTTCATCAACGGTAAGTCAGTTCAGAGCAGTTCGGGCAAGACCAGTGACCTGATAAACCCCTCGACTGGTGAGGCATACGCCAAGGCCCCGGTTTCCAATAGCGCAGATATTGATCTTGCAATGAAATCAGCAACAGATGCATTTGTAGGATGGCGCGATTCAACTCCGAGCGAGCGCCAACGTGCGTTGCTAAAAATTGCTGACGCACTTGAATCCCGAGCAGAGGAAATAGTCGCAATTGAAAGTCGCAACACCGGCAAACCGTTGGCAATAACAATGTCAGAGGAAATTCCTCCGATGATCGATCAGATTCGTTTCTTTGCAGGAGCTGCTCGCAATCTAGAGGGTAAATCTGCTGGCGAATATATGCACGGCATGACATCCATTATTCGTCGCGAACCAATCGGCGTATGTGCTCAGGTAACACCGTGGAATTACCCAATGATGATGGCAGTCTGGAAATGGGCACCTGCAATTGCAGCAGGAAATACTGTTGTTCTAAAGCCCAGTGATACAACGCCAGCATCAACTGTTTTCATGGCCGAAGTAATGTCAGAATTTTTACCAGATGGTGTCTTTAACGTGCTCTGCGGAGAACGCGATACAGGCAGAGCCCTTGTAGAACATGCAACACCTGCAATGGTCTCCATAACTGGTTCAGTTCGAGCAGGCATGGAAGTTGCAGGCTCTGCATCAAAACAATTAAAGAGAGTGCATCTAGAACTTGGTGGAAAAGCGCCAGTAGTTGTCTTTGATGATGCAAACCTTGAATCTGCCGCAGAAGGTATTGCTATTGCAGGGTTCTTTAATGCTGGTCAAGATTGCACCGCAGCAACGCGAGTACTAGTTCAAGCCGGTGTTTATGACCAGATGGTTGCCCTCCTTACTGATCAGGCAAAAAACAGCATCGCCATCGGAATGCCACATGAGGATGTACTTGTTGGACCAGTAAACAATGCCAACCAGCTTTCACGAGTAAGTGGATTCCTCGACCGCACGCCATCGCACGCCCGCGTAATGGCTGGCGGCAAAGCGCTCGCTCGCCCTGGGTTCTTCTTCCCTCCAACAATCGTGGCCGACCTCAAGCAAGATGACGAAATGATTCAAAATGAAATCTTTGGCCCAGTCATCACTATTCAGAAATTTTCGACAGAGGAAGAAGCCATCGCAATGGCAAATGGCGTCGATTATGGCCTGGCTTCAAGCGTCTGGACTCGCGATCATGGCCGTGCAATGCGATTGGCGAGAGCTTTTGATTTTGGTTGCGTGTGGATTAACACTCATATCCCAGTCGTTGCCGAAATGCCACATGGTGGATTCAAGAAATCTGGCTATGGCAAAGATCTCTCCGGTTATGGCTTCGAGGACTACACCCGAATCAAGCACGTCATGACAAACCTCAACGCCTAAATGCGTGACGAATCATTGCCTCAGGGCATAAACTCGCGCGCATAAGCTTCCCCTATACCTGCTCATCGGATGAAGGCCAGATAACTTTCCAACATGATCACCACCACGACAAGGAGTTGTAATGCCTAATAAAGAATCACTATCTCAGGAAACTCGCTCGCTTATAAAAGCGCAGATCTCACGTCGTGGGGTGCTGGCAGGTGCTGGCGGATTGGGCGCGGTAGGACTTCTTGCTGCATGTGGCACAAAGTCATCTAGTTCTGCTCAATCTGATGTCGCAGTTGATGTTTCTGACACGGAGAAATTAGCTCGTTGGGCAAACTGGACTCTTTATTTAGATTACGACTCCGATGCAAATAAGTATCCAACGCTTGATGCTCTAAAGGCATCTTCTGGATTAGACATTACTTATAAAGAAGATGTTGATGACAACAATACTTTCTACGGCAAAGTTGCAGGCCAACTTAAGCTTGGAAAAGATATTGGTTACGACATCGTCACACTGACTGACTGGATGGCAGGACGTTGGATTCGCTTGGGCTATACGCAAGCAATTGATGAAGCTAATGTTCCTAACAAGGTCAACATCCTTCCAGCGCTCGCAAATGTTGGATTCGATCCTGGTCGCACAAATTCTTTAACGTGGCAAACAGGTTTTGCAGGATTTGGTTGGAATAAAGAGAAGTTGCCTAAAGGTGTTCACACTCTTGACGACCTATTTGCTCCTGCTAACAAGGGACGCATTGAAGTCCTGTCAGAGATGCGCGACACCATGGGAATCATCATGCAGTACCAGGGTGTAGATATCTCAGGTTCATTTACTGAAGATCAATTTATGAATGCAATTGACTTCTTAGAAAAGAAGATTTCCGATGGCTTTATTCGCCAAGTAAAGGGCAACTCCTATAAGGAAGACCTAATTTCCGGCGATGCGATTGCTGTTATTGGTTGGTCTGGCGATGTATTCCAGCTCGCTACCGAGAATAATGGCAAGTTTGAATTCGCGGTTCCAGAAAGTGGGGGCACGCTCTGGAGTGACAACATGATGATTCCATCAACATCTACTCACAAGAAAAATGCTGAAACGGTCATGAACTACTACTACGACCCAGCTGTAGCGGCTCAAGTTGCGGCATATGTAAATTACGTCTGCCCAGTACAAGGCGCACAGGCCGAGATGGAAAAAATTGATCCAGTACTTGCAGCCAGCCCATTCATTTTCCCTGATGATGCAGCTCTTTCTAAGGTAAAAGTTTTTGCGGCACTTTCCCCTGCTGATGAGACTAAGTACCAATCTGCTTTCCAAAAAGCCACAGGCAACTAGTGGTTGATGTAGCCGCTTCCACAAAGGGAGATCTCAAACTTTCGAACTTAACGAAAGCATTCGCAGATTTCAAAGCAGTAGATGACCTATCTCTAGTTATCCCAGAAGGATCATTCTTTGCACTCCTTGGGCCTTCTGGGTGTGGCAAAACAACAACGCTTCGAATGATTGCAGGGCTAGAGGAGCCAACATCAGGCAAAATCGCAATTGGAAACACAGATATTACTTACGCAAAACCATACTCGCGCCCCGTTAATACTGTTTTCCAAAATTATGCACTTTTTCCACATTTAACAATTTTTGAAAACGTGGCATTTGGTCTGCGTCGTCGCGGAATTAAAGATGTTACAGAAGCCGTTACTAAAGTTTTAGCTCTCGTTGAGTTGGGTCATCTTGCTCAAAGAAAGCCTGTGCAACTCTCTGGTGGGCAACAGCAGCGCATCGCAGTAGCCCGTGCCATTGTTAATCGCCCCGCGTTATTACTTCTCGATGAACCACTAGGAGCACTTGACCTTAAGTTGCGCCGTCAGATGCAGATTGAACTCAAGTGGATTCAAACTGAAGTTGGTCTGACCTTCGTTCATGTGACCCATGATCAAGAAGAAGCCATGACAATGGCCGACACCATCGCCGTTATGAATGAAGGACGTATTGAGCAGATGGGTACTCCCGTTGAGCTTTACGAGTCTCCGCGTACTGTTTTTGTCGCCAACTTCCTTGGTCAATCCAATTTGGTTAAAGGAACAGTGGTCGGAAATGACGGTAGTGATCTTCAAGTTTCTGTGCATGGAAATAAGATCAGCGTTCCGGCGTCTAGAAATTTTGCTAAAGACAACTCCGAAAAGAGTGTATTGATTGGTATTCGTCCGGAGAAAATCTCTATCGAGCATGCAGAACCCAATTCACTTGGTGGGGGAGTCATCACCGATATTTCATTTGTTGGCGTGAGCACGCAGTTCCAAATTCAAATGCCGTGGGGACAAGAACTTTCAGTCTTTGAGCAAAATGATGGTGGAGCTTCACATTTACAAAAGGGTGACACGGTCACGCTTTCCTGGAAACCAAGTTTCACATTTGCACTCGATGGCACATCCGATGTCGATGCTGGAACGTCCGTAAATCCAGACGAGCTGTAATGGCATTTGTAGCAACGGCTGCCAAGAAGTCGAGTATTGTCCGCGGAATCAAACGCCCAAGTACTCCTTATTTACTCTTGCTACCTGGGCTCGCTTGGTTAGCGTTCTTCTTTATTTACCCACTTATTAACTTAGCCAGTACAAGTACTCAAACTCCAACCGATAGTGGCGAAATCGGCTCATACGTTCAAACATTTAGATTTGCCAACTACATTGATGCTATTTCTGGAGCTCGCGATCAATTCGCTCGCTCCATTGTGTATGCGCTCATTGCAACTCTCTTAGCTCTAGCAATTTCATACCCACTTGCTTATGCAATTGCGTTTAAATCTGGCAAGTGGAAGAACTTGCTTCTTGTGTTGGTGGTCGCACCATTTTTTACTTCCTTCTTATTACGTACTATCGCTTGGAAACAAATTCTTGGTAACGAAGGACCAGTAGTTACCGTCTTGCGCTGGCTTCACATTCTTTCCCCGCAAACAGGATTAACCGCCAGTGCTTTTGCAGTAGTGACGGGTATGACCTATAACTTTTTGCCCTTTATGACCTTGCCTCTTTATGCAAGCCTTGAGCGCATTGACCCTCGCACATTAGAAGCAGCAGGGGATCTGTACGCCAATGCAATTACAACATTTAGAAAAGTAACATTTCCTCTCTCACTTCCCGGAGTTGTTGCAGGAACACTTCTAACTTTCATTCCAGCAGCAGGTGATTACATCAACGCCACACTCCTTGGTAATCCAAAGACCAAGATGATTGGTAACGTCATCGAATCTCGCTTCTTTGAAATTGTTGACTACCCAACAGCGGCTGCCCTTTCCTTCCTATTAATGGCAGCAATCTTGATCCTTGTTATGGTTTATGTGCGTCGAGCAGGTACGGACGAACTTGTATGAGACGTTGGCTCTCGAAGAACCTCATCAAGATTTATGCCTTCTTGGCATTCGTTTACTTATTTATTCCTATCGCTTACACAATGGCGTTTTCTTTTAATGATGCAGGTAAGAGCAATTTAACCTGGCGGGGTTTCACTCTTAACAACTGGCAGAACCCTTGTGGAGCACCAGATGTTTGTACAGCCCTTGGTAATTCTCTTAAGATCGGATTTATCTCCACACTATTGGCAACAATTCTAGGAACCATGATTGCTTTCGCACTTGGCCGTCATCGCTTCAAAGGCCGCTCTACAGTTAACTTGTTAATTTTCTTGCCAATGGCAACACCGGAAATTGTTTTAGGTGCCTCCCTTTTGGCAATGTTCCTCAACTTAGGAATTAACCCAGGCTTTTGGCCAACGGTTATCGCACACGTTATGTTCTGTATTTCCTTCGTCGTTGTAACAGTAAAAGCACGCATTGCGAGTTTGGACCCAAAGCTTGAGGAAGCCGCAATGGATCTGTATGCAAGTGAAGTGGAAACCTTTAGAAAAATTACACTTCCACTTGTTATGCCCGGAATTTTCGGAGCAGCGCTTTTGGCATTCTCACTTTCCTTCGATGATTTCATTATTACTAATTTCAACTCAGGAACACTGACGACCTTCCCTAAGTTTGTCTATATCTCCTCTGCTCGCGGTATCCCTGCACAAGCCAACGTGATCGGCTCTCTCATGTTTATTCTCGCTTTAGCGATAGTTTTAACGAGCCAATTCGTGTCAACTAGAAAGAAACGCGTTTAGTCGCTATATTGGCAACAACGAAAGTGCAAAATTAAATCGAAGGGTTTAACACTTTTGGGTAGGACTCCGGAGGACCCGGGCCAACTATTCATAGATGTAAGGGGTGAGTCCGGCGATACGCCGGCTACGCGATGGCCACCATCGACCCTACTGTCCTTACCCATTTAGCTCATCTTCAACCACTTCTATATTGGCTTGATGCTGACCCGCTAGAACCCCAATCTCATTCAGCGCTCATCGGAGATGTCACTGCAGATTTATGCATTGTTGGTGCCGGTTACACAGGATTATGGACTGCGCTACTTGCGAAAGAGCGCGATCCCAATCGCGAAGTTGTCATAATCGAACAACGCGAAACTGGCGCTGGTGCCTCTGGCCGTAACGGTGGATTTTGTAGCACATCTTTAACTCATGGCTTTGTTAATGGGTACAGCAGGTTTCGTGATGAAATGGAAACTATTGAACGACTTGGCCGTGAGAACTTAGATGCCATAGAGGAAACAATTAAGCGGTACAACATTGATTGCGACTGGGAAAGAACTGGCGAACTCCGAGTAGCAGTTGCTCCGTGGCAACTTGATGGCATGAAAGAAGAGGCCGAGCTTCGCAATCGTTACGGCGACCATGTTGAGTTTTTAGAAAAAGATGAGATCCAGCGAAGAGTGAAATCACCAATTTATGAAGGTGCACTATTCGATCATGACGGAACAGCCCTTGTAGACCCAGCCAGATTAGTGTGGGGGTTAGAGAAAGCGTGCCTTTCGCTAGGTGTAAAAATTTACGAGAATTCAAAAGTTGAGTGGTTGCAATATCAAGGCGAGAATGTCATTGCCCATAGTCCTTACGGAACTATTACTGCTAAAAAAGTAGCCCTTGCCACCAACGTTTTCAAATCACTCGTTCGTAGCGCACGCAAATATGTGATTCCGGTTTATGACTATCAATTAGTTACAGAGCCTTTAACGCCAGAACAACGAGAGAGTATTGGTTGGGCAAATAGAGAGGGAATCTCAGATGCCGGAAATCAATTCCATTATTACCGCTTAACTAATGACGGCTGCATTCTTTGGGGTGGCTATGAAGCTATTTACAATTTCCGAGGCAAAGTACGCCTGGAATATGAATTCAGCCCAGAAACTTATGCAACACTTGCGTCAAATTTCTTAAAAACTTTTCCACAGCTTAAAGGCATTTCTTTTACGCACGGATGGGGCGGTGCAATCGATACGTGCACGCGCTTTGCACCTTTTTGGGGCACTTCTCATCAAGGACGCGTTGCATACGTCATGGGTTACACCGGCTTAGGTGTTGGTACAACAAGATTTGGCGCGGCGACAATGTTGGATTTACTCGACGGAGTTGA
>CAFBMI010000018.1_pt1 | contig 14730 bp, 15 predicted proteins | sample 7268631 | NCBI WGS metagenome assembly CAFBMI01 (sample SAMEA6814061, study PRJEB35770) | uncultured Actinomycetes bacterium | biome: Freshwater; feature: Freshwater reservoir; material: water | place: Czech Republic | collected 2017-05-23 | depth 30m m
ATCTGCAGATCAGTCCCAAGTTCCACATTGCCAAATAGTCGGAAATTTCCTGCTGTAGCAATCTTTTCAAAAACTTTTGAGACAGTCTTAATTTTTGGATGATCTGGTGCAACACCGCTACGTACTAAACCCCATGGCGTCGGAAGGCGCTCGATCATGTCGATTTCAAATGTTTGATCATCGCTTGCGCTGTTTTGTAGAGCTTGTGCTGCGAAATATCCTGCAGGACCAGCACCTACGATTGCGATTCGATATGTGCGCAAGACTCCTCCAAAAATAAACTAATTGAGCGGAGACGAGGAGATTTGAACTCCTGAAGGGTTTAACCCCTTACCTCGTTAGCAGTGAGGCGCACTCGACCGGGCTATGCGACGTCTCCTTGTTCGTTGCAAGTTTACAGGCTGACGCAGTTGCCACCTATTCCGCGCTGTGTAGGCTTGCCAAATGAGTGAAAAGACTCCGGCAGAAGCATTAAGAGGGCGCCCGCATGATGTTGCACCGTCGAATGCATTCGCTGAATTTATGGCAACGGGGTGGGCACCAACTCCGCTAACAGGAATTATTCCTGCACCTGCAGTTACCTGGTGCGTTGCACGACGGGAAGCCTTGTCACAAGCATTTCCTGGAGTGCGATTGGTAATCCCTGCAGGTAATTTTAAAGTTCGCAGTAATGATTGTGATTACCGATTTAGACCGCACTCTGCATTTGCATACTACGTTGGCGTACAGGGTGTAGAGGCAACTGCCGACGCCGTTCTGATTATGGAACCTTCTGGCGTTGGTCACAAACCAATATTGTTTATCAATCCACGATCAACACGAGATACTGAAGCGTTTTATAGAGATGCTAAGTATGGCGAGCTTTGGGTTGGGCGTCGCTTTACTGTTGATGAAGCGCAAACACGATATGAAATTGAAACGCGTCGAGTTGACTCATTAACAGAATTCCTCTCTGAAAAGAAGGAAACGCTATTGATTCGCGGTGAAGACAAGGTTTTAGATCCACTTATAGAAAAGAATGAACGTGAAAGTGAGCTAGCGACATTTGTCTCGGCGCATCGTCTTATAAAAGACGAATACGAGATTGCAGAAATGCAGAAGGCGTGCGATGCAACTGCGCGGGGATTTACCGATGTTGTTCGTGCCCTTCCTGCTGCTGTACACACTTATCGAGGAGAAAGAGTTGTGGAGGCGGCATTCTTTGGTCGCGCGCGCATTGAAGGCAACGATTTGGGTTACGACACTATTGCGGCATCTGGTTCGCACGCTTGTATTTTGCACTGGATCCGAAATGACGGCGATTTACGTATGGGTGAGTTGCTTTTAGTTGATGCTGGTATTGAGATGGAGTCTTATTACACCGCTGATGTAACTCGCACGATTCCAATCAACGGAAAGTTTTCGCCCGCACAACGTTCTCTCTATATGTTGGTGTTAGAAGCACAAAAGGCTGGTTTTGAAGCAGTTAAACCAGGTGTTGATTGGGCCGATGTAAATCGTGCTTCTCAAAGAGTTTTAGCGCAAGGTTTGGCTGACATGGGAGTTCTTACGATTAGCGCAGAAGAATCCATGAAAGCAGAGTTTGGTTTACATCGCAGGTGGACACTTCATGGAGTGAGCCATATGTTGGGTATGGATGTTCATGACTGTGCGCAGGCACGTAAAGATCAATACGTTGAAGGAAAATTGGAAGTGGGAATGGTTTTAACTGTTGAACCTGGTTTATACATTCAAGCAGATGACGAGCTTTTTGCACCAGAGTTTCGTGGCATCGGTATACGAATTGAAGATGATGTTGTTGTAACAGAAACTGGCTGTCAGATATTAAGCAATGCAGTACCTCGCCATCCTGATGACATAGAAAAATGGATGGCTTCACTTATTGGTTAAGAAGCTATTTGGATACCAATCCAGGCAGCAATTAAGCCAACCCCGAGTGAGAGAATTAAATTAACTAGAGCTTCTTTGTAACGTTTCAATTCATAGGCGAGATAAATATCCAACATGAAAGTCGACCATGTTGTAAATGCGCCGGCAAAACCAATGGCGAAAAGGTCTTTGGTGTGCTCAGAACTTTGAAATGTTAGACCTAGAAAGAAGGATCCTAGAACGTTTACTAGAAAAATTCCGTAAGGCCTAGTAGTAAATCTATGAATGTATTGGTCTACAGCAAAACGTGCTGGAGCACCGATGGCTGCCCCAAGAATGACAAAAAGAATATTCATGAGCGGTTCGGAATCACCTTACGCGCGAAAGGCACGAGTAAGACAACAAGAATGAGGCTTAGGGAAATATTCTCTAGAAGAAAAACTATTCCGCCATCCTTTGGTTCAAGTGATTGAGCAGTTACCGCTGAAAAAGTTGTAAGCCCAGCACAAAATCCCGGCAAGAGTAATAGTCGAAGTTCTGTAATGCCACGGCGTTCCATTAATACAAGGAGAATCGAGGCTATTGATACGCCAATAAGATTTGCCGCTAGCGTGCCTTGGCGATCATTAGGAAAAAATTGCCCTAAACCAAAACGTGACAAAGTGCCGGCAATACCCCCGAGTGAGACCAGCAATAAAGGCTTCAAGTACTAAACGATACCCTCGCGTTTGCGAATCTTTGAGCCCAACCACCGAACGGGATCATATTTAACGTCAACAACGCGCTCTTTCATAGGAATAATCGCGTTATCTGTAATGTGAATATGTTCAGGACAAACTTCTGTACAGCACTTGGTGATGTTACACATTCCTAAACCGTGCTCTTCTTGAGCGGTTTGCTTGCGGTTGCGCAAAGTATCCAGAGGATGCATATCAAGTTCTGCAATACGGATAAAGAAACGCGGACCCGCAAAAGATTTCTTATTCTCTTCATGGTCACGAATTACATGGCAAGTATCTTGGCAAAGGAAGCATTCGATGCATTTACGAAATTCTTGGCTTCTTTCAACATCTACTTGTTGCATACGGGCTTCTCCTGGTTTTAATTCAGGAGGGGGTGCATATGCTGGAATTTCCATTGCTTTCTTGTAATTGAAAGACACATCAGTAACAAGATCTTTAATAACAGGGAATGCACGCAGTGGTGTAACGGTGATGGTTTCGTCTTCACCGTAGGAGGCAACTTGTGTCATGCAAGCAAGGCGAGGTTTTCCATTGATTTCCATTGAGCAGGATCCACATTTTCCTGCCTTGCAATTCCAACGAACAGCTAGATCCCCCATTTGAGTGGCTTGAACACGATGAATCACATCGAGAACAACTTCACCTTCATTGGCCTCAACTTGAACATCTTGCAATCCGCCATCGATGCTATCTCCGCGCCAAATGCGCATATTAAGTTTGCGAGCCATTAGTTGGATCCGCCTTTCGCTATTTCTTCTGCCGTCATGTACTTCTCAAGTTCATGAACATCGAAAAGATCAAAGAGTTCTTTTGGAAGCGCTGGTAAAGGTTGTTTGCGGACATTGACTTGCTTGCCGTCATAACTTGAAATGTGGTTTACCTGACGCCATTTGTTATCCATGCCGGGGAAATCATCACGAGTGTGGCCGCCACGAGATTCTTCACGTTCAATGGCGCACTTAGCTGTGCTTTCTGCAACTAATAACATGTTGTCGAGATCGAATGCTAAGTGGAAACCAGGATTGAATTTACGTCCACCTGAAACGGAAATGTTTGCACTTCTTGCACGTATCTTGGCGATTTTTTCAATTGCTGCTGCAAGTTCATTCTTAGTTCGAATGATTCCGACTAAATTATGTGTAACTTCTTGAAGCTCTGAATGAAGGGTGTAAGCATTCTCCCCGCCTGTGCGAGTAAATGGTGCTTCAATTCTGCCGGACGCGGATTTAATGGCGCTTTCGCTAACAGGTGTAGCTTTGTTAGCTTTCACATACTCAACTGCGCCCATTCCGGCTCGTCGACCAAAGACCAATAAATCCGATAGTGAATTACCGCCAAGGCGATTGGATCCGTGCATACCACCGGCAACTTCGCCTGCAGCAAATAGTCCCGGAACGCCAACAGCTGCTGCATTGTCTGGAACTACTTCAACGCCACCCATCACATAGTGACACGTTGGGCCAACTTCCATTGGCTCTTTGGTGATATCAACGCCGGCAAGTTCGTAGAACTGGTGCCACATAGAAGGTAAACGCTTTTTGATTATTTCCGCACTTAGGCGTTTGGAAACGTCTAGAAACACTCCACCGTGCTCAGTGCCACGTCCCGCTTTTACTTCAGAGTTAATTGCGCGGGCAACTTCATCGCGTGGTAATAACTCTGGCGGACGTCGATTTTTGTCTTGATCTAAATACCAACGATCGGCTTCGGCTTCGTTGTCGGCGTATTTATCTTTAAATACGTCTGGAATGTATTTAAACATGAAACGCTCGCCGTTTGTGTTTGTTAAAACGCCACCTTCGCCACGAACTGACTCTGTTACTAAAATTCCACGAACTGACGGTGGCCAAACCATTCCGGTTGGGTGGAATTGCAAGAATTCCATATCTACCAAGTTAGCGCCGGCTTTTAACGCAAGCGCGTGACCGTCGCCAGTGCCTTCCCAAGAGTTAGAAGTAATTTTGAAAGTTTTTCCAACTCCACCAGTTGCAATTATGACTGCAGGTGCTTCGAATAAAACTTCAGAGCCGCTTTCGCGCCAATAGCCGTATGCGCCTGATACTTTCCCGTCTTCTTTCAATATTTCAGTAATAGTTAATTCTGCAAAAACCTTGATGTGGCTTTCAGCATTTCCAGATTCTTTTGCATCTTTTTGTTGTAGCGCGACGATTCTTTGTTGCATTGTGCGAATAAGTTCAAGGCCTGTTCGATCACCTACGTGAGCAAGTCGTGGATATTCGTGACCGCCGAAGTTACGTTGTGAAATCTTGCCTTCTTTTGTTCGGTCAAAAAGAGCGCCCCATACTTCAAGTTCATAAATTCTCTCTGGTGATTCTTTGGCGTGTAGTTCGGCCATCCGGAAATGATTGAGGAACTTGCCGCCTCGCATAGTGTCGCGAAAGTGCACCATCCAGTTATCGCCACTATTGACGTTTCCCATTGAAGCTGCAGCGCCACCTTCGGCCATAACGGTGTGGGCTTTACCAAAGAGGGATTTGCAAATAATTGCAACGCTTAATCCTGCTTCTCTTGCTTCAACTGCAGCGCGCAGACCTGCGCCACCCGCACCAATAACCAGTACGTCGTATTTGTATCGCTCTAAAGTGCTCATGGTTTTCTCCCGTTACCCTTTAAAAGAAATAGAGGTTCGAAATCGAACCAGATGAGACGGCACGGACATAAATATCACTCAATGCAACACCAATTAAAGAGATCCATGCAAACGTTGGATGCTTGTGATTGAGGATTGACACCCATGTCCACAATTTGTATCTCAAAGGATGTTTGGAAAAATGCTTGAGTCGACCACCAATTGTGTGACGACACGTGTGACAAGAAGCTGAGTAAAGCCAAAGAAGGGTTGCATTAGTTACGAGCACGAGTGTGCCGATGCTCATGTGGCCCCATTGGCCTTCTGAATTTCGAAATGCTAGTACGGCGTCAATTGTGAGCAGAACGTTGAAAACTAATCCTGCTAGGAAAAACCAACGGTGCCCATTTTGTAAAATGAGTGGCGCTTTTGTTTCGCCCGTATATTTCTTGTGTGGCTCTGCAACCGCACATGCTGGCGGAGATTGCCAGAAAGATCTGTAATAGGCCTTGCGATAGTAATAACACGTCATACGAAAACCAAGTGGAAATATCAAAATAAATAGTGCCGGCGAAATTGCCATACCAAAAATTGCGACAGTTCCTAGAGGTTGTCCAAGAAGTGACCCATTAGTTGGGCACGCAGCAGTTAAACAAGGAGAATAGAAAGGTGAGATTAAAGGCTCAGCAAAATAAAACTTTGCTTCAAACGCACGAATTGTTGAGTAAATAATAAATGAAACTAAAACCGCAACAGTTATGGCTGGTTGTAACCACCAACGATCAGTACGCAATGTGCGAACAGCAATTTTTGCCCGCGATGGCGAGAAAACACCTGACATAAAATCACTCCCTTGTGATGGCTCAGAAAAAGCCTATGGAGAAGTTTCCTGCTAATCCAACCTAGTTGCTAGGTATGTGTAGGCGTAAGTGGCTATGAATTGAACCACACGCGTTTTTGTATTTCTTTTACGCTTTTTTTAGCGAAAAAAAGAGCGGAGGGCGAGGGATTTGAACCCTCGAAGGTTTCCCTTGCCGGTTTTCAAGACCGGTGCACTCGGCCGCTATGCGAGCCCTCCGTCGCGTAATGTACCCGATGGGCGCTCACTCAGGAAGTTGAAGTAATTCCTCCAGTATTTGTGCGACGCCATCATCCATATGTGGCGGTGCGATCGACTTTGAATACTTTTTGGCCTCTGGATGACCATCCTCCATCGCGTAGGAACGTCCGCACCATTCAAGCATCGAAAAATCATTTGGATTATCGCCAAATGAGACACAATCTTTTGAACTAATTCCTAATCGCCCGGCCATAATTGCAAGAGTTGCGCCTTTTGATACCCCTAATGCAGATATTTCCAAAAGTGAGTCGTGTGGATTCGAGTGAGTGACAGTCACTAGTTCTGTAAGTTCTTTCAATGCTATTTCCAACATTTCATCTGAAGAGAGTTCTTGGTTTGAACACCTAGCTAAAATTTTCAAAGCTGGTGCGTTCATGATTTCTTCTATTTTATCTACGCCAACGTTATCCATTCCTACATCCCAACGAGGGATATAGGACTTTTCTCTATGAAAATAACTGTTGCTTTCAACAGCAAAAGAAATCTCAGGAATGGCTATTCGTAAACGTTTAACAGTTTCTATTTGTGCATCAAGAGGTATTAACCATTCTTCTAATACGGTTCCGGTTGGCAAGTCATACAACATTGCCCCGTTTCCACAAATTGCAGAACCAACACCAAATGCTTCTTGTATCTCGGGCATCCAGCGAGGAGGACGGCCTGTTACAAAAAAGATTGGGATTCCCATGCTATGTGCACTGCGAAAAACATTTATTGTGCGCTGAGAAATATCTCCATAGTTAGCAACTATGGTGCCGTCTAAATCACTTGCTATTAATTTTGGTCGAAAACTCACACAAGCTCAAATCTTTTCATTCCTAAGAAAGGTTGAAGTGCAAGCGGGACGTTTACTGTTCCGTCTGAGTTCTGGTGATTTTCCAATATCGCAACAATCATTCGAGGGATTGCTACAAGTGTTCCATTTAAGGTTGCGACAGGCTTTGTGTTTTGTCCATCTTTCATGCGGATATTAAGTCTTCTTGCTTGGAACTCAAGACAGTTAGATGTACTCGTTACTTCACGATAGGCATTTTGTGTCGGTATCCACGCTTCACAGTCAAACTTACGTGTTGCGCTCGAGCCAAGATCGCCAGAGGCTACATCGATTACGCGGTATGGAATCTCCATCGCGTTGAGAAAATCCTTTTCCCATTGCAATAATCGTTGATGTTCAGCTTCAGCTTCTTCTGGTTTACAGAATGTAAACATTTCAACTTTATCAAATTGATGAACGCGAATTATTCCTCGAGTATCCTTGCCATAACTTCCAGCTTCGCGTCGAAAACATGTTGAATATCCTGCATAACGTAAAGGAAGTTTTTCACTATTGAGGATTTCATCCATATGGAAAGCTGCCAAAGGCACTTCACTAGTTCCCACAAGATAGAAGTCATCTTCTTCTAAGTGAAAGACATTTTCGGCGGCTTGACCAAGGAAACCAGTGCCTTCCATTGCGGGCGGTTTAACAAGTACTGGTGGAATGACTGGGATAAATCCCGATTTCATCGCGCTTGAAATTGCATAGTTAACGAGTGCAAACTCCAACAACGCACCAACGCCAGTTAGATAATAGAAGCGGGCTCCAGAAACTTTTGCTCCGCGTTCTGTGTCAATTGCACCTAATAACTTACCTATCTCCACGTGATCTTTAGGAGTAAATGCATCTTTAGAAAAATCGCGGGGAGTTCCGACGTGTTCTAAGACTTTAAAATCAGCTTCGCCACCAATAGGTGCTGCGGGATCAAGAATATTTGAAAGTTGCAATAAGAGCTCATTGGCTTCGGCATCGGCTTGTGTCTTACTTTGTTCCGCTTGCTTGACCGTCAGGGAGAGTTTCTTTCCTTCTTCTAATAACGCTGTTTTCTCTTCACCTTTTGCGGACCCTACTGACTTTGAAAAAATATTTTGTTCGGCTCTTAACGCCTCAAATTTAACTATTGCTTCTCTGCGATTTTCATCTGCTTTGAGTACGTGGTCAACAAGTTTTGGATCTTCTCCCCGTCCTTTTTGAGACTCGCGAATTACGTCGGGGTTCTCGCGCAAAAACTTAATATCGATCACTGCGCGTTTCCTTGTCGTGGATAGGATCCGAGGAAACGTATATCTTCGCAAATCAAGCGAAGTCCTGCTAACGCCTCACTCACTGGAGTGTCATTGATGTGTCCTTCGGCATCAATTATGAAATGGTAGTGGCCAAGCTCTAAGCCGGTGGGACGTGACTGGATAAAAGTAAGGTTTACGTTTCTTTTCGCGAATTCTGTCAAAATTTCTAGTAAAGCACCTGCGTGATCAATTCCAATAAATACCGCTAAAGATGTCCGGTCATTGCCTGTGGGTTTTGGGAGTTGTCCTGGTTTTGTCACTAAAACAAATCGCGTGACTGCTCCATTATTGTCGCCGATGTTATTGGCAATAATTTTTAAGCCGTAATGCTCTGCAGCAACAGCAGATGCAATAGCTGCGTCGAACTCGCCCTGCTTAAGCGATTGAGCTGCCGCCGCAGTTGATGCGGTTGAAATAATCTCTGCCGTTGGGTAGGTCTTTGCTAAATATGAACGACATTGTGCTTCGGCATGTGGGTGTGTTGCAATTCTTAAAATGTTTTTTGTCTCAGGCAACGCCATTAACGCAAACGAAACCGGAAGAGTTACTTCACCGGCGATTACAAGTGGTTCGCCAGTCGCTAACTCATCAAGAGTTCGGGCAACAACTCCTTCTACTGAGTTCTCAATAGGGACTAAAGCAAAGTCTGCTTTACCTTCTCTCACGGCATTCAACGTTGCAGTGACATTGACATAAGGAATGAGTTGGTCAGAGCTTTGTGTGATTTTCTTAAGAGCCTCTTGGGTAAAAGTGCCGACAGGCCCCAAGTAGGCATAAGTGCTCATTGCGCAAGGATAGCCGAGCGTCTTGTATCCGCGTTCGCGCCTTTGGCTCAGGCCGTAATATGGAAGCAGGTTTAGCACCGTTACTCTGAGCCCTAGAGATTTTTGATGGAGGAGTTGAAGTGAGCGCACAAGATCTGCCAAGTTTTGTGTTCTCAGCGCGCTCGGTAATTGGTTTAGTTCGTACCGGCAATGAAGATTCCGCTCTACTCCATTCACGATTACTTGCAGTTGCTGATGGAATGGGTGGTCATGCGGGTGGGGAAGTTGCTTCATCTCTTGCAATAAAAACTTTATCTCACTCATTAAATTATTTTGAAAATCCGGATTTTGCTTCGGATTCAATTGAAGATCTTTTTCTCAATTCAATTTATGACATAGATGCTGAAATTGGTCGTGTGGCTAAGGAAGATGACCAACTTTCAGGTATGGGTACAACCCTAAGTTCCCTGGCGCTTTATGTTATCGATGGGCAAAATACTGTGGCGTTGCTACATATCGGTGATTCGCGTTGCTACCGATTACGCAAGAACTCTTTGAAACAATTAAGTAAAGATCACACTATTTTACAAGAGTTATTAGATAAAGGCGCGATTACTCCGGCTGAAGCATTAGATCATCCACAACGATCCTTCCTCACACAAGCGCTCATGGGTGAAGGTGTGCTGACTCCTTTTCTCACAGTTTTCGACGTTGAACCGCATGACCGTTTCTTACTATGCAGCGACGGATTATCAGGTGTGCTTGATGAGAAAGAAATAAAGGATGCTCTCCAGATTTCAGATTTGGATGAAGTTGTTACTCGCTTGATTGATGGTGCATATGCCGGTGGTGCACCCGACAATGTCACCGTCATAGTTGCCGATATTTCGCAATCTCAGACAAGTGGAGAGAAAAAGTTCCTAGGAGCAGCGCAATGAAAGATTTATTGGGTGCTCGATACATGCTAGGTGAAATGATTGGCACTGGCGGAATGGCTGATGTTTATATCGCTCAAGATCAGCGCCTTTCTAGGCAAGTTGCCATAAAAGTTCTTCGAAGTGATTTAGCTAAGGACCCACAATTTGTCGCTCGTTTTCGCAAGGAGGCACTTGCTGCCGCTGCTTTAAATCACCCAGGTGTTGTTGCTGTTTACGATTCAGGCGAAGTTCCAGCTCCATACATAGTGATGGAATTGGTTTCTGGTCACACCTTGCGCGAAATTATTCATCAAGGAGAACGACTTCCTCTAGATAGAGCGTTGGAAATTGGTGAGGGAATTCTTGTAGCCCTTGAATATTCACATGAAAAGGGAATTGTTCATAGAGATATAAAGCCAGCTAACGTCATGATTACCGATCAAGGTGATGTGAAAGTGATGGACTTTGGAATTGCTAGAGCACTTGATGATGTTGGAGCGACCCTTACAAGTACGTGGAATGTTGTTGGAACAGCGCAATATCTTTCACCAGAACAAGCTATGGGTGAAAGCGCTGATTACCGCAGTGATATCTACTCTGCTGGTTGTTTACTTTATGAAGTATTGACCGGTCGCCCTCCATACATTGGTGACACTCCAGTATCTATAGCGTTCCAACATGTTTCAGGCGAGTTGATTAAACCTCGTTCACTTAACCAAAATCTTCCAGAAGGTTTGGACATAATTTTGACAGTTGCATTAGCTAAAAAACCAGAAGATCGATATCAAAGCGCTAAAGATATGTTGGCTGATATCCGCAAACTGCGCGCTGGGCAAATTGTCACAACAAAGGTTGCCCGCAAGCCAATCAAGTGGCGTCCAATTCTCGTTGCCGCAATGGCTGCAATCATCGCAGGTGGATTAATCACTTATGGTGTTTTAAATTCTTCTACCACCATAAGTAGTTCACTCATAGAAATACCTAACGTAGTTGGATTAACACAACCACAAGCAGAAGATTTACTAGGTGATTTTGTGGTGACTGTTCAACGTGCTCACGATGGTCGTGTACCTAAAGATCGAGTGGCTTCTCAAGTTCCGTTACCAACATCAAAAGTTAAAAAAGGTAGCGGTGTAATTTTGACTCTTTCTGATGGCCCTGGAGATGCAATTATTCCCACTGATTTAGTTGGAATGTCACTTGCTGATGCAAGAGTGTCGTTAGCTGCAGCTGGTTTAGTTATTGCTCGCACTGACCCAGTGTCATCTGATCAACCACAAGGAACAATCTTGCAAGTTACCCCTGATGCTGGTTCAACTATTCCCGCTGGTAGTGGAGTGGTGTTGCAAATTGCAAGCGGTGATATTGAAGTGCCTTCATTGGTTGGCATTGATGGCATACAAGCGTTAACTGTTCTGACTCAGGCAGGATTTTTAGTTAACCAAATTCAAGCATACGATGCCAATCAGCCGATCGGTATTGTTTTAGCTCAAGCGCCAGAACCTGGTTCCACACACACCATTGGTTCTTCCGTCACAATAACTATTAATCGCACTCCGTAAATTATTTTTTGCCTACGACAGGTGAAAGACCTACTGCTTTTTTGCGTGCATGTGTATCTCCGCACTGCTCTAACCAGTTAGCTAACATCGCATGTCCGTGCTCAGTTAAAACGGATTCTGGATGAAACTGCACTCCTTCAATAGGAAGTTCTTTATGTCTCATCGCCATAACTACGCCGGTTTCGGTTTCTCCAGTTACTTCAATAAAATTTGGAATAGTATTTTTCTCTACCGCGAGCGAGTGATAACGCGTTGCGCTAAATGGAGTTGGCAACTCTTTAAAAACTCCTTGACCTTGATGGTGCACCATAGAAGTTTTTCCGTGTAACAATTCAGGCGCTTGTGAAACAACCGCGCCGAATGCAACTCCTATTGCTTGATGGCCGAGGCACACTCCAAAAACTGGAATCTTTTTTGTTGCGCAATAATGAACCATGTCAACGCTGATACCCGCCCGCTCTGGAGTTCCAGGGCCTGGAGAAATAAGCACCCCGTCGTAATTATCTGCATCGGTAACTTTAAGTTCGTCGTTTCTTACAACGGTGCATTCTGCGCCAAGTTGAGCTAGGTATTGAACGAGGTTAAATACGAAAGAATCGTAATTATCAATAACGAGGATCTTCTTTGACGGCATAGGGATAATTCTCTCTCATATGGCTCACTTCATGCGTTTACAGGCTTGCCATAGGTATGGGCCTGCGTGTTACTCTGCCACCATGCCTAAATCAAAGTTACGCAAGAAGGTTAAAGACTCTGCAAGCCACCACGAGCAGGTAGTGAGTCACGAACCAGCGCCTTTAGATAGCCCAAGCTGGCTCGCCCCCACAATGGTTGGAGCTTTCTTAATTGGATTAATTTGGATCGTTGTTTTTTATATAACCCAAACTAGCTACCCAATTCCTGGCATTGGTGCGTGGAATATGGTCGTTGGTTTCGCTTTCATTGGAGTTGGGTTTTCACTAGCCACAAAGTGGCGTTAAATAACAACCATGTAATTCTCCACACGGTGGAAAACCTCTGTGGATAACTTATTTCCGTTTTCTTAGTAATACAAAAGCGCTGAGCCCTCCGCCGATAAGCCCACCCAGATGTGCATGCCAATCAATCCCGGGCAATATAAATCCGATAGCAAAGTTAATTACGAGAATTACCGCGATGCTTTTTACCTCTACGCCAATTCGTCGACCGACAACTGCCATTGCTCCGAATAATCCAAATAACGCACCCGATGCACCAACAGAGGGTGAGTTGGTTGGATTTAGCCATAAAGAAGTCAGGGATCCCGTAATCAATGCGATGGTAAAAACTGCTAGAAATTTTGATTTTCCAAAAGCTTTCTCCAGTGGATTACCTAATACTAAAAGTGCATACATATTAAACGCTAGGTGCATAAGACCACCATGAACCAGAGCCACTGTGAGAACTCTGTACCACTCTCCGGCTCCAACGCCGTGAATTAAACCGTCACTCAAAATTGCTTTGTTTATAAGAAAAAGTTTTTGTTCTATATCTGGGTTAACTAATTGCAGGAGATAAAACCCGCAAATTACTGTTATTAAAGAAGTTGTGGCTGTGCGTTTCACGCGACCGTGACTGAAGTGATCGTCACTGGGGTGTTTGGGCGATCTTGTGCATCAGTTTTTGTTTTCCCGATTGTGTCTACAACCCCTTGACTAGCAACATCTTTTACTTCACCGAAAATTGTGTGTTTACGATTAAGCCATGTTGTTGGGGCTAAAGTAATGAAAAATTGTGAGCCATTGGTGCCTGGTCCAGAGTTGGCCATTGCCAATATGTATGGGCGATCGAAAACTAACTCTCCGTGAAATTCATCGGCAAAACGATAACCAGGTCCGCCAGTTCCACGACCTAGTGGGTCTCCACCTTGAATCATAAAACCTTCAATGATGCGATGAAAAATAGTTCCATCAAATAAATGTGCAGTTGTTTTCTTTCCGTCGCGAGGATCTGTCCATTCACGTGCACCTGTTGCTAGTTCAATAAAGTTGGCAACAGTTTTTGGTGCATGGTTTGGAAAAAGTTCAACGACGATGTCGCCCATTGACGTGTGAAGGGTTGCTTGTGTTTGTTGTGTCATGTGGAGACCAGGGGAATCGAACCCCTAACCCCCGCCTTGCAAAGGCGGTGCTCTACCAATTGAGCTAGGTCCCCCAATTGATCACGAGTGATCAACAGGCGGTTAACGAGTGGGCCTGGGAGGACTTGAACCTCCGACCTCTTCCTTATCAGGGAAGCGCTCTAACCAGGCTGAGCTACAGGCCCGAAAACCTCGGTAAGGCTACAGGCAAGTAGAGGTAGGTCCAAAACCGCCAGAATTCTTACGCTTATTTTCAGTTCTCTGCGCTCTTGGTTACAGAAACCACGTGTACACCATCAGCGAGATTTACTAAACGTACTCCCATTGAATCACGCCCGGTTTGACGTACTTCAGCTGCTGGAGTGCGCATAACTGTACCAGCAGAAGTAATCGCAAGCACCTCATCTTCATCACGTAAGACGAGTGCGCTTACAAGAACCCCTCTGGAATCCTCATCGATCTTTGCTGCTTTTATTCCAATTCCCCCGCGGCCTTGAAGGCGATATTCATCGATTGGGGTTTTCTTGCCATAACCGCCATCGGTTGCGGTGAATACTAACAAATTTGAATCTTGTGAATTAATCCTGGCCATTGTGAGAAGTTCATCTCCAGCTCTGAATTTCATTCCTATAACACCACTTGTTGAACGGCCCATTGGTCGTAGCGTTTCATCATCTGCTGTGAATCTCATTGCCATTCCTTTTTTGGAAACTAGCAAGAGTTCATCACTTCCATCAACCAGCGATGCACTAACAACTTCATCGTTGTTCTTAAGTGAGATGGCGATTAAACCGCCAGCACGAGGTGAGTCATATTCGATGAGTGGGGTTTTCTTAACTAATCCGCTTTTTGTTGAAATCACTAAGTAGGGAGCAACCTCATAGTTTTTAACTGACAAAACTTGAGCGATAGTTTCGTTTGTTTTAAACGCCATAAGGTTAGCAACATGTTGTCCGCGTGCATC
>CAFBMI010000019.1_pt1 | contig 14636 bp, 11 predicted proteins | sample 7268631 | NCBI WGS metagenome assembly CAFBMI01 (sample SAMEA6814061, study PRJEB35770) | uncultured Actinomycetes bacterium | biome: Freshwater; feature: Freshwater reservoir; material: water | place: Czech Republic | collected 2017-05-23 | depth 30m m
GCGGCAGCACGCGCAGTCGATGCTGGCCACGAAGTAATTGGTGTGCACCTTGCCCTTGCATCCAACCCACAGAAATATCGCTCTGGGGCGCGGGGCTGTTGCACAATCGAAGATTCGCATGATGCGCGCCGCGCTGCAGACGTTGTCGGCATCCCTTTCTATATTTGGGATATGGCAGAAGAGTTTCATCAAGGAGTCGTTGAGAATTTTCTTTCAGAGTATGCCTCCGGTCGTACCCCTAATCCATGTCTGCGTTGCAATGAAAAGATTAAGTTTGCTGCAGTTCTCGATCGTGCTCGAGCCATGGGATTCGATGGCGTTGTCACTGGCCATTATGCAATCACTCGCGACGGCTCTATGGGAAAAACATTGCATCGCGCGATTGATAATTCAAAGGACCAGTCGTACGTTTTAGCAGTTCTCACGGTAGAACAAATTGCGGGAGCAATATTTCCATTAGGGGATACAGAGAAAGTAGATATTCGTAAAGAAGCGGCAGAGCGAGGGCTATATGTTGCAAACAAACCTGATAGCCATGACATCTGTTTCGTTCCTTCGGGTGATAATGCAAGTTGGTTACATGATCGCCTAGGTAGTGAAGTTGGTCCGATTGTTGATCAAAGCGGAAAGAAAATTGGTGAACATAAAGGGGCCTACACATACACGATTGGTCAACGTAAGGGTTTGGGACTCTCTGTTCCAACGGATGACGGTTCGCCTAGGTTTGTTCTAAAGATTGAACCCAAAACAAACACTGTTGTTGTTGGCGCGCGTGAAGAGTTAGCGATCACGAAAATGTTTGGCGAAAATCCAGTTTGGTGTGGCCCAGCAGTGACAGAGAAACCGACGCAAGGTTTTGTTCAAATACGTGCCCATGGGCAAGCACTTCCTTGTACCTATTCATACGACGGTAGCCAGCTGATTGCCACTTTAGAAAACCCACTGCTTGGTTTAGCAACTGGGCAAGCGATGGTTATTTATGATGGTGATCGAGTCGTTGGATCTGCAACCGTGAGTGAAACTGTTGCATGAGCACAAACCCTAGGAATCGAATTTCCGAACTTACGACGATGATTCGAGACCACCAGTTCCTGTATTACGTCTTAGATAAACCTACAATCACAGATGCGCAATTTGATGAGTTATTGCGTGAATTAAACGCACTTGAAAGTGCACATCCAGAGTTGCGTGAAGCAGATTCACCCACTCAAAGTGTTGGTGGAGGATTCGCCACTACTTTTGAACAACATGACCATCTTGAGAAGATGATGAGTTTAGATAATGTTTTCGATAACGCCGAACTAGATTTGTGGTTTGATCGAGTAGAGAAGGAAGTCGCAGATGCCCAATGGCTCTGCGAACTAAAAGTTGATGGTTTAGCAATTAATTTGCGCTTTGAGGATGGAGTTTTAACTAGAGCTCTTACTCGTGGAAATGGGGTAACTGGTGAGGATGTCACTCTCAATGTAAAGACTATTAAGAATCTTCCTCACGTCTTGGTCGGTAAAGATATCCCCTCACTTATCGAGGTACGGGGTGAAGTTTTCTTTCCATTGTTAGCATTCAACGAACTTAATGAATCATTGGAAGAGGCCGGTAAGTCACTATTTGCTAATCCCCGAAATGCTGCTGCAGGTTCATTGCGTCAAAAAGATCCTCGTGTAACAGCATCTCGGCCACTCAGCGTTGTTGTTCACGGAGTAGGCGCAGTAGAAGGTGCAACATTTGCAACTCAAAGTTCGGCCTATGAAGCCTTAAACAAGTGGGGATTACCTACGAGCTCTCGATTTAAAGTCTTAAAAACGCGGAAAGAAGTTGTCGCCTTCATTGCCAATTATGACAAGCATCGCCATGATGTGGAGCACGAAATAGATGGCGTTGTCATCAAAGTAAATCAAACGTCATTACAAGAGAAGCTGGGCACAACTTCTCGCGCTCCCAAATGGGCAATTGCCTTCAAATATCCTCCAGAAGAAGTAACAACAAAGTTGTTAGATATAAAGGTAAGTGTCGGACGTACTGGACGAGTAACACCCTTTGCCTTTATGGAGAGCGTGAAAGTTGCTGGTTCGGTGGTAACAAATGCAACGTTGCATAACGCCCAGGAGATTGTCCGAAAGGGCATCCTTATAGGTGATGTTGTAATCATTCGAAAAGCTGGCGATGTTATTCCAGAAGTGCTTAGCGCAGTAATCGAGAAGCGCACTGGTAGTGAACGCGCATTCGTCATGCCGACTCACTGCCCAGAATGCGGATCAACACTTCGGGCTATTACAGAAGGCGACATTGATATTCGCTGTCCTAACACCCAAAAATGTCCCGCACAGTTGAGAGAGAGAATTTTCTATATCGGTTCTCGTTCGGCTTTAGATATTGATGTTCTTGGATATGAAGCTGCACAGGCACTGTTGAGTGATGGCATCATTGTTGATGAGTCTGACCTATTTGCATTAACCGCTAAAGAATTGAGTAAGTCAGAGTTTTTTACAAAGAAGGATGGCAGTGAAGGCAAAAACGTCGAAAAATTGTTGAGTGCACTTGAGGAGGCAAAAACTCGACCACTTTGGCGCACTCTCGTTGCCCTTTCTATTCGCCACGTGGGGCCAACGGCCGCACAAACTCTCGCATCTGTACTTGGTTCGATAGATGCAATTTCTAAAGCGAACGTTGAAGAGCTTTCGGCGGTAGATGGCATTGGTCAAACTATTGCCGAATCAATTATTGAATGGTTTAGCGAAGATTGGCATAGAGAGATTATTCGTAAGTGGGCTAAAGCGGGAGTCACAATGGTGCAAAAAGAAAGTAAGAGCGCACCGCAGACACTTGCAGGAATGACATTTGTTGTCACTGGTTCGCTCGTGCATTACAAGCGAGATGAAATTAGTGAAATCATCGCCCTTCACGGAGGTAAAGCATCGAGTTCTGTCTCGAAGAACACTCGCTATCTGTTAGCGGGCACTGACCCCGGGTCTAAGTTGGCTAAAGCGCAAGAATTAGGTGTTGAGGTTCTTGATGAAGCACAATTTACAAAACTTCTTGGGGGCAAGTGATGAGTGCGATCCGCGTTGGACTCTATGGGGGGACTTTTGATCCAATCCATAAGGGACACATGCATGTCGTCACCGAACTATTTGCACGAGACATTATTGATGAACTTGTTTTGATTCCGGCAGGGCAGCCATGGATGCGCGACGATGCACCAATTGCTTCTGCACAAGATCGACTCGAGATGGCACGAATTGCCGTTGCTCAGTTGCCAAAAGTTCTCTCGTCCCGAGTAACTGTGAGCGATGTTGAAATCAATCGCAGTGGACCAAGTTACTCAATCGATACTGTGAAGAAATTCATCGCGGATCGTCCTGATGCACACTTTATTTTGATTCTCGGCTCTGATGCCTATGTAGGTATCGATAAATGGCATGAAAGTGCGCAACTTCAATCACTTGTAGAGATATTGGTGATTGCTCGAGACGGACAAGGATTGGACATTAACGCATTGCCAATCTCTGCCACTACAATTCGAACTCTTACGCAATCACACCTTGAGGATTCACCCTCGAACGTTGCAACGTATATCAAGGAGAAAAACCTTTATGGTCGCAAGTGAAAGTGTTATTGCAAGTACAAAAATTGCCGCACGGGCATCTCTTGAAAAATTGGCAACTGGATTAGTTGCAATTGACTTATCGGAGCAGTTGGTTCTCTCTGAAGTATTTCTCATAGTTACAGGAGCGAATTCGCCACAGGTGAGCGCCATTGCAGATGAAGTTGAACGCAAGATGACTGAGGCTGGCCAGAAGCCAACGCGTCGTGAAAATGGATCTGAGTGGATTCTTATTGATTACAGCGACTTAGTGGTTCATATTCAAAGTTCTGAACTTCGTCGTTATTACATGTTGGATCGCCTCTGGAATGATTGCCCTGTAATCGCACTTGATTTGGAAACGGACGATGTTTCTCATGCCTAAAGCTGATCGAATTGTTTTATGGCGTCACGGTCAAACAGACTGGAATATCAACAATCGGTTTCAGGGACATTCAGATATTCCACTTAACGATGTCGGTGTGTATCAAGCACAACGCGCAGCACAACTTTTAGCAGGAATGAAACCTACTGGAATTATTTCTAGTGATTTACAACGCGCGCGCGCTACTGCTCAATCGCTGGCCGACCTTGTTCGATTACCTGTTGAGGTAGATCCAGATCTGCGCGAAACAAATGGTGGTCATTGGGAAGGTAAGACTGGCGAGGAAAATCGTGAAAATGATTTTGCTAATTTTGTTCGCTGGATAGATGGTGATAATTCACCTGCAGGAACAATTGGTGAGCGACGTACTGAAGTTGCCGATCGGGCAGTAAATGCCATTAATAAGGCGCTTGCAAAGGGCGGCGAAGGACAATTGTTAATTGTCACAACTCATGGAGGCACATCGCGATGTGTTCTTGGCAAATTATTGGAGTTACCGCAGTCACATTGGGGAGTACTAGGTGGTTTATCTAATGCGGCTTGGTCAATTCTGCAACGTAATCCTCGAGGCTGGAATTTAGTAGAACATAACGCCGGGTCCATTCCCGAGCCTATTTACGGAGAAGAAAGTGGTGCCGAGCCGAACCTGCGATAAGGTCGGAGTTCTTAAGTTCGGGGCTGTGGCGCAGCTGGTAGCGCACCTGCATGGCATGCAGGGGGTCAGGGGTTCAAGTCCCCTCAGCTCCACGTAGAAATTATTTAATCAATATCGCAAAGGACGTGTGAAGACATGACAACAATTCCACGTGGATGGAAAGCAACTGATATCGGAAATCTTTCAGGAAAGAGATTTCTTATTACTGGTGGCACTAGCGGAATTGGTAAAGAAGCTGCTCGTCAATTGGCAAGAGCTGGGGGCGATGTAACAATCACTGCTCGTTCTGCGCAAAAAGGTGAAGCAACTATGGCTGACCTGGGGCAAGGTCGATTGTCATACGGCATTTTGGATTTAACGGATTTAAAATCGGTCAGGACCTTTGCGGCAAGTATTACGCATGACTTTGATGTGCTCATACTCAATGCAGGAGTTATGGCAACGCCTCTGACTAGAACGCACGATGGTTTTGAATTACAGATGGGAACAAATCACTTAGGTCATTTTGCGCTAGCAGGATTATTGCGTAAGCAGATTAAAGATCGCATTGTTGCTGTATCTAGCCAGGCACATCGTTTTGGAAATTTTGGGGACAATAGCGTTGGCGCAATTCGCTCACGCTTACTTGCTCAAGGGCAATACAAGCCTTGGGCAGCTTACGGTGCAAGCAAGCTTGCAAATCTTCTATTCATTCATGAACTTCACCGCAGAAGCCAAGCAAACAATTGGAAAATTACTTCACTTGGAGTGCACCCCGGTTGGTCAGCAACGCACTTACAAAGTGTTGGGCCAGCAATGCGGGGAGCCAATTTTGAAGAGAAAGTAACTTCTGGAATGAACTCACTCTTTGCTCAAAGTGCATCTCGCGGTGCGCTTCCTACTTTATGTGCATCGACAATGCCGGGCATCGCCAGCTCTTCCTACATTGGCCCTGATGGACTCTTTGAAATGCGTGGATATCCAAAAATGACCCGAGGAATATCAAGTTCTTATGACCAAACACTTGCAACCAACCTCTGGAGCGTCAGTGAAGAACTCACTGGCGTTCAATGGCTGTAACCTTGGCTCATGTCTGCTGATAACACTCGCGATTTTGTACATGAGGGCTATGACGTTGCCTATGTACAAGAAAAATGGTTACCCGTTTGGGATCAGCTAGCTCCATTTAAATCTGGTCGCCCAGATGACAAGCGTCCAAAGAAATATGTTTTAGATATGTTCCCGTATCCATCGGGAGATTTACATATGGGCCATGCAGAGGCTTACGCACTCGGCGATGTGATTGCTCGTTACTGGGTACAAAAAGGTTTTAATGTTATGCACCCAATTGGCTGGGATGCTTTTGGGCTTCCTGCAGAGAATGCGGCAATAAAGAGAAATATTGATCCTGCAATTTGGACCTATGAAAACATTGCTGTGCAGAAGGCTTCGATGCGCAGATATGCATGTTCATTTGATTGGGACCGAACATTTAATACATGCGACCCTGAGTACTACCGCTGGAATCAGTGGCTATTTTTGCAACTCTTCGAGCGTGGCCTGGCTTATCGCAAAGCATCAAAAGTTAATTGGTGCCCTTCTTGCCAGACAGTTTTGGCAAATGAGCAAGTAGTTGCTGGCCTTTGCGAGAGATGCGATACCGCAGTTACCAAGAAGAAGTTAACGCAGTGGTATTTCAAAATTACAGACTATGCCGACCGCTTACTAGATGACATGTCACAACTTGAGGGTCAATGGCCAGAAAAAGTCTTGACAATGCAACGCAACTGGATTGGCCGATCTACAGGAGCGAACGTTGATTTCCAGATCGAAGGACGCGCAGAGCCTGTAACGATTTACACCACTCGTCCCGACACCTTGTACGGTGCAACCTTTTTTGTTGTTGCAGCCGATAGTGATTTAGCTGCAGAATTAGCAAAAGGCACAGCAGTTGAAAAAGAATTCAACACGTACCTTGAAAAAATTAAAGCCGATAGTGATATCGACCGTCTCGCCACTGATCGCCCAAAGAGTGGCGTGTTCCTCCAAAAATATGCGATCAACCCAGTCAACGGCGAAAAATTACCAATCTGGGCTAGTGATTACGTTTTAGCTGATTATGGGACCGGCGCAATCATGGCTGTGCCAGCTCATGATCAACGCGATTTAGATTTCGCACGAGCAATGAAATTACCCGTGCGAGTTGTCGTCGATACAGGCGAAGAAGATCCTTCAGTAACTGGCATAGCAACCGCCGGAGATGGCGCTTTGATTAACTCTGGGCCGTTGAACGGAAAACCTAAAGATGAAGCCATTGCATTTATCAATGCGCAATTAGAGCGCGATGGACTTGGAAAATCAGCGCGCAACTACAGATTGCGTGATTGGCTTATTTCACGTCAGCGTTATTGGGGTACACCGATTCCGATTATTCACTGCCCAAAGTGTGGCGATGTTGCCGCACCTCTTGACTCGTTGCCGGTCAAACTTCCCAATGCAGAAGGCTTAGATCTCAAACCAAAGGGAACTTCACCATTGGGTGCCGCCACCGATTGGGTGAATGTTCCTTGTCCTAAGTGCGGTGCACCTGCACAGCGTGATACGGACACGATGGATACATTCGTTGATTCATCCTGGTATTTCTTGCGCTACCCAAGCAACACCGATCACACGCAAGCATTTAGTCGGGAGAGCGTTGATACCTGGCTACCGGTAGATCAATATGTCGGTGGAGTAACCCACGCAATCTTGCACCTTCTTTACTCTCGCTTCTTTACAAAAGTTTTACACGATATGGGCATGCTTTCGTTCAATGAACCTTTTACTCGCCTTCTTAATCAAGGAATGGTTGTTATGGAAGGTTCTGCCATGAGTAAAAGTCGTGGCAACTTAGTAAGACTTTCAGATGAACTTGCAAATCACGGAGTGGATGCGATTCGTTTATCTATGGTTTTCTCTGGCCCTCCAGAAGATGACGTTGACTGGTCTGATGTATCACCAGCTGGTTCAGTGAAGTTCCTTAACCGCGCATGGCGTTTATCAGGCGACATTACAAGTGCACCCGGAGTTGATTTTTCTAAGGGTGATGTCTCTTTACGTAAAGCAACGCATAAAGCGGTGCACGATGCCGGATTTGCCGTTGAATCTTTTAGATTTAACGTCGCCGTTGCACGCATCATGGAATTAGTGAATTCTGCCCGAAAAGCAATTGATTCTGGATGTGGCCCAGCAGATCCTGCAGCGCGCGAAGCTGTAGAAGCAATTGCGATTATGCTCTCCTTGGTTGCTCCTTATACATCTGAAGAAATGTGGGAGCGTCTTGGACATAAACCAGCGATTGCACTTGCTGGCTGGCCAACCGTCGATGAAACCTTACTTGTTGCAGATTCTGTGATTGCAGTTATACAAATTAACGGCAAAATCAAAGAGCGTCTTGAGGTTTCTCCAACAATTTCAGATGCTGAACTAGAGGCTCAAGCGTTGGCTCATCCAACAATTGCCAAGGAATTGGCTGGGGCAACGATTAATAAGATCATCACAAGAGCGCCAAAATTGGTCAACATCGTCATCTAGGACTGTTTGAGGATTTTCATCAACAGATCTAATCTGTGAACAGCGAGCCATAATCTAAATTTCAAGATTGTTGACCTGGCTTTTACTTGGGACATGAATCAACTTCTTAAAGGCTATAAGGAACAAATCCACGATTGGATATCCGATCTTCATTTTTCACAAATTCAAAGGCGTTCACTGCTTATAGTTGTGGCAGTCGTGTGCGTACTTTCTGCCGGAGTAGTTTTTCGCGGACACTCACAACCCATTGCTATGGCCGAGCCACTCATCATCGCTCCACCAAATATCACAGTCGATGTGGCTGGGGGAGTGAATCTTCCTGGTGTTTATTCGCTTCCAGCCAATTCGAGAGTGATAGATGCGCTGAAAATAGCGGGTAATGCTAAACCTGGGATGGATATGAGCGATCTCAACTTAGCTCGCATCATTAAAGATGGCGAGCAAATCTACGTTGACCCCAATCTTCCAACGGCAATTTCAAGAAGTATTGCAACAACGGTAATCAAGAAACTTACGGGTCCAATAAATATAAATAGAGCGACCCTTGCACAGTTTGATCTTCTTCCAGGGATCGGCCCAGTTATCGCCGCGCGCATCGTGACTTATCGCAAAGTGAATGGCCCCTTTAGCGTGATTGAGGATCTACAGAAAGTTTCTGGGATTGGAAGTGCGAAATTCGCACAGCTCAAGAGCAAAGTTCGCGTGTAAGGGATTATCGAGCCCTTACTTTAGGAAGTGCGATTTGGATCGGTGCACTATCGCAAAGTTGGGTAGCACCATGGCGCACATGTGTAGTGGCACTCTTACTTGCCCTCTTTGCGTTAGGCAAAGGCAAGAGTGTCATTGTTGTAGTTGCGTGTGCGCTATTACTCGGCGCAGGAATGATGTCGTTGCGCCAGATGAGTGTGCAGAACTCTGTTTTGCAGAAGTTTATGGGAGGCACCGCCACTCTTAACGTTCAAGTTTCAACCGATCCCGTGCTAACAAAACCTAAAGTCTTCGGATCAACACTTGCTCCGGCAAGTTATAGCTTCTTGGCAAGTGCACAAAGCGTCCGAGGCGATAGTGGCGAATTCACTCTTCGAATTCCGATAAGAGTAATTAGTCAAAAGAGAGCTGTCAGCTTGTTATTGCCGGGTCAAACTTTCACAGCCAAAGGAGCGCTTTCGCGTAGTAAGGAAGCGCGCGTTGGAGCACTTTTCATAATCCATGGTGATGTCAAAGTACTCACTCCGCCCTCGCGATGGGCAAGAAGTCTTGGTGCCATTCGCACACACCTGCGTCAACTCAGTGGAAAAGGAGAAGGTGGTGCACTGATACCAGGAATGGTGCTCGGTGATACTTCCCTGCAAAGTTCACAATTTCGAGATGCGATGCGCAGAAGTGGACTCACGCATTTAACTGCGGTGAGCGGCGCGAATTTTGCAATTATTTCCTTGTTCGCGTTGTGGTGCATGCAATGGTTTTTTAGGAAAATTCGAATCAGGGTGATATTCACTGCAGTCGCACTCTCTGGATTCATAGCACTTGTTAGGCCTTCACCTTCCGTTCTTCGTGCAGCGGCAATGGCAAGTGTTGTTCTTTTTGCACGTGCAGTTGGGCAACGAAGTGATGCACTCCCTGCGCTAGGTTTTGCAATCGCAATTGTTGTCATTGGCGATCCATGGCAAGCACGTGATCCCGGATTCGCACTCTCTGTATTGGCAACAGCTGGACTCTTACTTTTGGCTCCAAGAATTGTCTTGTGGCTAAGCAAATTCATGCCGGTCAAGGTTGCAGGTGCAGTTAGTCCGCCATTTGCAGCCGTTGTTATGTGTGCACCGATACTGGTCGCCCTCTCTGGATATATAGGACCGATGACAGTGATTGCAAATGTTTTAGTCGCACCGGTCGTAGCTCCCATCACCGTTTTCGGGTTCATTGCCGCACTCATTTCACCTTTTGTTCCGCAAGTCAGTTCTTTCATCCTCTTCTTCGTTCGATTCCTTGCATCGTGGATTGCTTCCGTTGCTCAATGGGCATCTGCATTTCCTGTGCTCCAAATTACTACTGGGGTTATTGGCTTTTGTTTTACCCTCGGTGCGGTCATTGCAATTTTCTTTCTCGTCAAAGGCAGGAAAAGTTTCCTCATTGCATTATTTCTGCTGGTAATCACTCTTACCTGGATAGGCAGATGGCCAGGAAATGATTGGCAAGTTGCTAACTGCAATGTTGGACAAGGGGACTCGATGGTCATTAATTTAGGGGAAAGCGGTGCAATTGTTATTGATGCAGGGCCTGACTCATCACTTGTTGATCGATGCCTGAGCCAACTTGGCATAAAGCACATTCCATTATTAATTTTGACTCATTTTCATGCAGATCATGTTGAAGGTGTTGCAGGAATTATTCACCGCAGAGATGTCGGGCAGGTTTGGGTGAGCAACAATGCTGAACCTGTATTTGAAAGTACTCACATAAGGCAAGTGCTCGGAATCCGAGCGCACATCGTGATTGCCGAACGAGGATTATCGACAACAATGAAGAGCAACCGAGGCAACATTTCACTAAAAATTTTGTGGCCAGATAGTGCTGAACATTCCTTTGATTTACTTCCGGGCGATGGATCTGCAATAAATAATTCAAGTCTTGCTCTATTGCTTAACGCCCCAGATTTCTCTCTCTTTGTAGCAGGTGATTTAGAGCCTCCCGCACAACAGCAAATTATCGACTCAGTAGGAAAAGTTGATATCTATAAAGTGAGTCATCATGGCTCCAAGTATCAAGATGTCGGCTTCACCGAGCGCCTCGCACCCACGCTTTCCATAATCAGTGTTGGCGCAGGAAATTCCTATGGCCACCCAGCTCCACAAACTCTTGCCTTGCTGGCTAGACTTCGAAGCACAATTTACCGAACTGATATCAGTGGAGCGATTGCAGTCACTGCACATGAGCATCACTTTAAAGTTCGGACTAGTACAGGTGCATGGTGGCAGAAAGTGAGGTTGGGATGAGCAACTATCTGCTTCTTGGATCTGAATCAGCCCTTGCCGACCGCGCACTAGCCAAACTTCTCACAGCTTTGCGCGATGATGATTATGAAATCGCCACAATGTATTGCGAAGAAGCCGAAGTTGGCGATGTATCAGAAGCTCTTGCCCCATCTTTATTTTCGGAAAAACGTGCCCTCGTCATGCGAGATTTGCAAGAGTTAATCAGTGATGTGCAAGAAGAGGTTATTCGTTTTCTAGATGACCCCGACCCATCAATGATCATAGTTTTCGTTCACAAAGGTGGAGTTAAAGGGAAAGCGTTATTAGACCGCATAAAAAAAGAGAAACCTGAAATTCTTCTTTGTGACCCGCTTAAGAAAGAAAGTGAAAAGCAAGAATTTGTTCGCCATCTTTTTCTCGACCTTGGTCGTAAGGCAACGCCCGGTGCCGTGAGCGCACTCATCAATGCGACAGGTACAGATTTGCGCGAGCTAAGTTCTGCGTGTAGTCAGATTGCATCTGATACGACCGGCGTCATTGATGAAGCGATGATTGATAAATACCATCAAGGGCGTATTGAAACAACTGGCTTTGACGTGGCTGATGCAACTCTAGATGGCGATGTTACAAAAGCGCTTTTAACTTTACGCAATGCAATTGCAACGGGAACAGATCCAGTGATGGTCACAAGTGCAATTGCGTCTGCTCTTCGTGGTCTTGCAAAAGTTTCTGGTGCGAATCGCGGTTCGAAATCATTTGAATTGGCTGGAGAATTAGGAATGGCCCCTTGGCAAATTGATAAAGCGCGACGCCAACTCAGCGGATGGTCACCTCGTGCACTTGCCAGCGCTGTGGCCTCAATTGCTCAGGCAGATGCGGATGTAAAAGGGGCATCAGTGGATCCCATTTATGCCCTCGAGCGAGCGGTCTCCACCATCGCTCGCGCACGCTCGTAATTTGAGCATAGAGCGCTCTCGCTGGTAGCCTTCCTCTCCTTGGCCCATCGGGGTCAGCTAATCAGCAAAAGATGAGGACAATCGCACGTGGCAAATATCAAGTCGCAGATCAAACGGATTAAGACCAATGACAAAGCACGCCTTCGCAATAAGTCAGTGCGTTCGTCAATCAAGACCGCCGTTCGTAGATTTCGCGATGCTGTCACCGCTGGCGATAACGCAGTAATTTCTACTGAACTTCGTTCCGCATCACAGGCGCTAGATGTCGCTGTAGCAAAGGGTGTTATTCATAAGAACACCGCTGCTAATAAGAAATCTTCAATGGCTAAATCGGCAACCAAAGCCGGCGTTCGTTAATTTTCTTTTCTATCTAGAGCGAGGCTAAGTAATGCCCGCAATTTCACTGGCTAAAGCACCGCAGCCTTCTGCAACTGACCCGGCACAGATTCGAAATTTCTGCATCATTGCCCATATCGACCATGGAAAATCCACGTTGGCCGATCGCATGCTTGGTATCACCGAAGTTGTAGATCCTCGCCATATGCGCGAGCAATATCTCGATCGCATGGATATCGAACGCGAACGCGGAATCACCATTAAGTCTCAAGCAGTTCGCTTGCCTTGGCGATCAGGAATCGATGGCAAGGAATACATCCTTAACATGATCGACACTCCAGGTCACGTAGATTTTACTTACGAAGTTTCGCGCTCGCTTGCAGCTTCTGAAGGCGCAATCTTGCTCGTCGATTGCGCGCAGGGGATTGAGGCGCAAACTCTTGCTAACTTGTATTTAGCGATGGAGAACAATCTCAAGATTATTCCTGTGCTTAATAAAATTGATTTACCTGCAGCACAACCCGAAAAATTCGCTGCAGAACTTGCAAAACTTATTGGTTGCGAACCCAGCGACTGTTTACGAGTATCGGGTAAAACAGGCGAAGGCGTTGCCGAACTTCTCGATCAGATTGTTGCCCAGATTCCAGCACCGCAAGGCGATGCAAACGCACCTGCTCGCGCACTCATTTTTGACTCGGTTTACGATGTTTATCGCGGTGTGGTTACTTATGTGCGCGTTATAGATGGACATCTTTCAGCACGTGATCAAATTCAAATGTACTCAACTGGTGTACGCCATGAAATGTTAGAAGTCGGTGTGATCTCACCAGAGCCTGTGCCGAGCAAAGGTCTTGGAGTGGGTGAAGTTGGCTATTTGATAACGGGCGTAAAGGATGTACGTCAATCTCGAGTTGGTGACACCGTTACCAATTACAACAATCCAACTAAGCATCCGCTTGCTGGTTATAAAGATCCAAAACCAATGGTTTTTTCTGGCTTGTATCCACTCGATGGTGCTGACTATCCCTTATTGCGCGAAGCGCTCGATAAATTGCAACTCAACGATGCGGCCCTTGTCTATGAGCCTGAATCTTCAGCCGCTCTTGGTTTCGGTTTCCGATGCGGGTTTTTGGGGCTGTTGCACATGGAAATTGTCCGCGAACGTCTAGAGCGTGAATCTAATTTAAGTTTGATTTCTACCGCACCGAACGTTGTATATAACGTGATGCTAGACGACGGTAAAGCAGTCATAGTGACAAACCCAAGCGAATTTCCCGAAGGAAAAATCCTTAGCGTTGAAGAGCCAATCGTTCGTTCCACAATCTTGGCGCCAAGTGAATTCATTGGAGTCATCATGGAGCTCTGCCAACAGCGTCGTGGAGTCTTACTAGGCATGGATTACCTTTCCGAAGATCGTGTTGAGATTCGCTACACCCTTCCATTGGCTGAAATTGTTTTCGACTTCTTCGATAAATTGAAGTCAAGCACACGTGGTTATGCATCACTTGATTACGAGGCAATTGGTGACGCAGAAGGAGATTTAGTAAAAGTAGATATCTTGCTTCAAGGAGAAGCAGTTGATGCATTTAGCGCAATTGTTCACCGCGATAAAGCTTATGCATATGGTTTGATGATGACAGGTAAGTTGCGTGAACTTATTCCACGCCAACAGTTTGAAGTACCAATTCAGGCCGCCATTGGATCACGCATCATTGCTCGCGAAAACATTCGTGCAATCCGTAAAGATGTTCTTGCAAAATGTTACGGCGGAGATATTTCGCGTAAGCGCAAGTTGCTTGAGAAGCAAAAAGAGGGAAAGAAGCGCATGAAGATGGTTGGCCGTGTTGAAGTTCCTCAAGAAGCTTTCATCGCGGCCTTAGCAACAGATGCCGATATTGAAAAGGCGAAAGCCGCTCGGAAGTAAGTCACGTGACAGAGCTTTCGTTCTATGTGCACATTCCATATTGCATAAAGCGTTGCGGATACTGTGATTTCAATACGTACACCCCTAACGAACTAAAAGACGGAGCTAGTCTAGAAACCGTCTCAGGGGATTACATTGATGCGGTACTTAAAGAGATCGATAGCGCTTATCTAGAAGCACCAGGCAAGGTTCCAACAATATTCTTTGGTGGCGGAACACCAAGTCTGCTCCCTGGTAAAGATTTAGGACGGGTTATTTCAGCCATTAAGCAAC
>CAFBMI010000025.1_pt1 | contig 12112 bp, 13 predicted proteins | sample 7268631 | NCBI WGS metagenome assembly CAFBMI01 (sample SAMEA6814061, study PRJEB35770) | uncultured Actinomycetes bacterium | biome: Freshwater; feature: Freshwater reservoir; material: water | place: Czech Republic | collected 2017-05-23 | depth 30m m
CAGAGCGGACGACGGGACTCGAACCCGCGACATCCACCTTGGCAAGGTGGTGCGCTACCAACTGCGCTACGTCCGCACACAGATTTACCTTTGTGCTGGGGCGAAATCTATCGTAGGCAGGTCGGATGCGCCAAAGCACGCCTTAGAACGGTAATCGCTCTACGGTTACTGCGTGGAAACTGTGCAAATTGACGTTAAGGAACCCTTCTTTTGGATGGATGGTCGATTGGCAACTGGGCTAGAGGAAATCTCAAAAGATCCAGCAGATTTAGATAAGCCGGGTTTTTGGGCAGTGACATCAACATTTGAAGGCGCATGGACGTGTGCAAGGTTTTCTCGCGTGATTGATTCACCGTTTCCTAGTATGGAAATTGAGTGGGAGAAACTATTAGGCAAATGGAGTACTTCGCAATCCGAAGAGCAATACATGGAGGTTGTAAAGCAGATTCAAAAACGAATTTCATCAGGTTGGGTTTATCAAGTGAATGCTTGCAGGCAAATGTCGATCCCTATAGGTAGTGACTCATCATTATCAGCATTGATGGAAAATCTCTTGCAAAATAATCCAGCGCCTTATGCCAGTTATTTGCAATTACCAGGCATCACTATTGCTTCGGCTTCACCCGAGCTTTTGTTGCAACGAAATGGTGCTGACGTTCTATCGGCTCCCATCAAAGGCACGATGGCGCCCACGCCAACTCCCATTGAATTTAGCGTTAAAGACCAAGCAGAAAACGTGATGATTGTTGATCTGATTCGTAATGATTTAGGTCAAATATGTATTCCAGGAAGTGTTGATGTGCCACGGCTTCTTGCAACAGAGGAACATCCTGGTGTTACGCATCTTGTGTCTGATGTCGCTGGGCAACTGCTCCCAGGTATTTCATGGTTGCGTATTGGGCAAGCGTTGATGCCACCAGGCTCGGTAAGTGGTGCTCCAAAATCTTCCGCAGTTGAAACAATCACTGCACTAGAGCAATTGCCACGTGGCCCTTATTGTGGAGCGTTAGGTTGGGTGCAAGGTGCAGAAGCGTTGCTATCTGTTGCAATAAGAATATTTTGGTGCAATAACGACGGGGTTCTTAGATTTGGAACAGGTGCTGGAATCACATGGGGAAGTGACGCGAAATCAGAATGGGAAGAAACGCAATTGAAGGCTTCTCGGTTGGTGGGTATTGCGGGCGGTGATTTTGACGGATGAGCAATTTTCCAAGTGGCGAAGGATTTTTTGAAACAATACAAACGCACAATCGACACCCCGTTGCACTTGATTTTCACCTAGCAAGAGCACGTGCTTCTGCAGATCGCTTGGGTGTGGCTTTTCCAAGTGATGAAAAATTAGAGCGTTTGGTTTTAGAAACTCTAAGTGTTGGAGAGGAAAGTGAGTACGGACGTTTGCGGATTGTTTTTTCCATGTTGGGCAAAGTTGAAGTGAGTCATGAAAGTTACGAGATGTGGAATTCTCCCGCGAAGGTAGATTTTGTCAGCGATGTGATTGTGCATAATTCAGCGACTATGGGAATCAAGTCTTTGCCCTACACCGTAAATCTTTCGATGCTAGAAAAAGCTAAACAAGAGGGATTTGATGAAGTAATCCGAATCGATAGTAAGGGCCATGTGAGTGAGGGCGCTGTATCAAATGTTGTATTTCGGACTAACGGCCAATGGATGACACCTGCACTGACGAGTGGATGTTTACCTGGAATTGTGCGCGCAGTCTGCATTGCAGAGCTGGGTGTTCAAGAGGCAGTGTTACTCAAAGAAGATATTGAGCGGGCGGATGCGGGATTTTTATTGTCTAGTTTAAAATTGGCTCAGCCGATTTCTCATATAGGGGATCGAAAACTTGAAATTGTTAGGGACTTCGCAGAGCAAGTGAGCAAATGTATGGCAGAGCTTTAGGTAGGCTGAGCCCATGTCGCAGATATCCGTAACCGTAAACGGTACGAAAACAGCCGTAGAGGCCGATGCGCGCCCCACCCATATTTTTGCCGAATCCAAAGAAATTGTCGTTTGCAAAATCAATGGCGAACTGCGGGACCTTTGGAGTGATTTAGCAGATGGTGATGTTGTTGAAAGTATCGCTATCTCTTCACCTGAAGGACTTTCTGTTCTGCGCCATTCATGTGCTCACGTATTAGCCCAAGCGGTGCAACAGGTTTTTCCTGGCACACGCTTAGGAATTGGTCCACCTATCACGGATGGTTTCTACTACGACTTTGATCCGGAGAAACCATTTACTCCTGAAGATTTGACCAAACTTGAATCTTCTATGAAAAAGATTATTAAGGATGGTCAACGATTTAAACGACGTGTTGTTACTCAAAGTGAAGCACTTGCAGAACTTTCTAAAGAACCATACAAGTGCGAACTTGTTGGTCTCAAAGGAGATGCGGGGGATGAAAGTAGCGTTGAAGTGGGTGGCGCAGAGTTAACGATTTATGACAATTTAGGACGAGATGGGCAGAGCGTCTGGGGAGATTTATGTAGAGGTCCGCACCTTCCATCTACGAAGATGATCCCTGCATTTAAATTGATGCGTACGGCTGGTGCGTATTGGCGAGGATCTGAAAAGAATCCAATGTTGCAGCGCATTTACGGAACTGCGTGGCCAAGTTCTGAAGAACTTGATGCATATCTTGCTTATTTAGTTGAGGCAGAAAAACGTGATCACAGAAAACTTGGCGCAGAATTGGATCTGTTCTCATTCCCCGAGGAGATTGGTTCTGGCCTAGCGGTATTTCATCCCAAGGGCGGAATCATCAGGCGCGCGATGGAAGATTATTCGCGCAAACGTCATGAAGAAGAAGGATACGAATTCGTTTATTCACCGCACATTACAAAGGCTGCGCTCTTTGAAAAATCTGGACATTTAGAGTGGTATGCCGAGGGTATGTATCCTCCAATGATTTTGGATGAAGAACTGCATGCAGATGGAACTGTGCGCCGTGCCGGTCAGCAGTACTACATGAAGCCTATGAACTGCCCATTCCATAATCTTATTTACAGTTCTCGAGGTCGTTCTTACCGAGAATTACCTCTGCGCTTATTTGAATTCGGAACTGTGTACCGTTATGAGAAGTCAGGCGTTTTGCACGGCATCACGAGAGCTCGTGGATTTACTCAAGATGATGCGCATATTTATTGCACGCCAGATCAAATGCTTGGCGAGCTCGATAGCTTGCTTACTTTCGTTCTCAACCTTTTGCGAGATTACGGTCTGACAGATTTTTATCTCGAACTTTCAACTCGCAACGAAGAAAAATTTGTTGGGGGAGATGCTGAATGGGAAGCAGCAACTACGGCTCTACGCCAGGCGGCAGAGAAACAGAATCTTGAATTAGTGCTTGATCCCGGCGGTGCTGCTTTTTACGGACCAAAAGTTTCAGTACAAGCAAAGGATGCCATTGGACGCACATGGCAGATGTCTACAATCCAAGTTGATTTTCAATTGCCCGCACGATTTGACCTTGAATATGTAGGCAATGATGGAACTCGCCAACGGCCAGTGATGATTCACAGGGCACTCTTTGGGTCTATCGAAAGATTCTTTGGTGTCTTAACTGAGCACTATGCGGGAGCGTTCCCACCTTGGCTTGCACCAGTGCAGGCAGTTGCTATTCCTGTAGCTGATGCTTTCACTCCGTATCTTGTGGAAGTTGTAGCTGAACTTAAGCGGGCGGGAATTAGGGCAGAGATTGATGCCTCCGATGACCGCATGCAGAAAAAGGTTCGAAATGCGCAAATGCAAAAGATTCCTTACATGATAATTGCAGGCGAGGAAGACCAAGCTGCACAAGCAGTTTCTTTCCGCTATCGCAATGGAGATCAAAAGAATCAAATTCCAATTGCGGATGCAATTGCAGAGATTAAGAAATGCGTGCAAGAACGTAGGCAGATTTAGCCATGAGCACCAGTGTTGATGGCGCAGGCATGCCAGATGGTTGGCAGAGATTGTGGGCGCCACATCGCTTGGAGTATTTACGCGGAGAAAATCGCCCTCTTGCCGAAAACAATATTCAATGCCCCTTTTGTCGCATACCTTCCTTGAGCGATGAAGAGGGTTTGGTTGTTGCTCGAGGCGTGTTGACATACGTGGTCATGAATTTGTATCCGTATAACCCCGGCCATCTCCTTGTCTGCGCGTATCGCCATGTTGCTGATTTAACAAATTTAACGGATGACGAGCGAAATGAAATGAGCGCACAAACTTCACACGCTATGAAAACTTTGCGTAAAGTTTCAAGCCCTGCAGGTTTCAATTTGGGCATGAATCAAGGTGAGGTATCTGGCGCCGGGATTGCCGATCACATTCATCAACATATAGTTCCGCGTTGGGCTGGAGATGCGAATTTTATGCCCATTATTGGAAAGACAAAGGTTTTGCCTCAGTTACTAGAACAAACTCGAAAAGATTTAATCGCTGCCTGGTAGTTGCTCCGAGATTTGATGTAATAAGTTATTGACGATCTCTACGCCGATATTTTTATCAATCGATACTGGTATTGCAGGGAATACTAATCCCGCACTAAAAGCATCATCACCCATCATCTCTTTGTTGCTTAAGAATTCCTCACGAAACTCACCAACTAGGGTTGCATGTTCTGGGTCGCAAGGGCGTTTGGAGGGAGTGGTCGTTGAATAGTCGGTGATGTCTAAAGTATCTAGGGAGATAAGTGCGCAAGCATTTCCAGCATCATCGTGAAGGACAAGGTAAGGGGTTGTTGTTTGATCAAAAACTCTATTTGCTAAGAGAATTGCATCATCGAAATCTCCTTCGCCCGAATCAAAACCAGTGACAATAATGATTCGCGGAGTCATGAGTTCATTGAGTGATTCCCATTCCGTGATGGTTTCTGCAGCGATACCTGTGTTCGGATTAATAACAAAGACGGCAACGTCGCAATGAGATTGAGTTGGGGCCGGGTACTGTCCTGCAAACAAATGTGCGATTTCTGCAGGGCAGGCACTTTCGTGGCCAAAAACATGGATGGAGAGGTTGTTTTTCTCCCTTTTATCCTCGTTCAAACTAGGCGTAAGCATTGGCTCAGCCTACGATGTGACTGATGATTAGTTCATTTCTTAAGCCTTCGGTCACGCGCGTCATAACCCCAGCGGCTCAAGGGGCGCTTAAGGTCGGGCTTACACCTGATGCAGTGACGGTATTAGGCGCTGTAGGAGTTATTTCTTCGGCTCTATATTTTTACCCTTCCGGAAAATATTTTTTAGGAACACTCGTTATATGTTTTTTTGCGCTGAGCGATCTTTTCGACGGGACTATGGCTCGTATCTCAAACAAGGGAGCTAGCGCCTGGGGTAGCTTTTTGGATTCGACCATTGATCGAATTACGGATGCATCCATTCTTATTGGATTAATTCTTGGACTTGTTAAGGCAGGCGATTCACTGATACCTGTGGTTCTTTTAGCGCTTATCACCGGAGCATTGATTCCGTATATTCGCGCTAAGGCGGAATCCCTTAACATCCCCTGTTCTGGTGGAATAGCTGAACGTACTGAACGCGTGGTAATTGCATTGACCGCAATCGGTTTAGAGGGCTTGCGAATTCCATATGCGCTGGCGGTTGGGATGTGGGTTTTAACTGTTTTGGGATTTATCACTGTGATTCAACGAGTTGTAATCGTAAGGAATGCAACGAAGCGATGAGTGGAGCGGTTTTAGAGAAGGTAAGCGCTAGAGCATATTTTGCAGCTTGGGCACTAGTGAGATGGCTTCCCGAACGTCTGGCGTATTCACTGTTCTATTTTGGAGCACGCATTCTTGGTAGAAAGCAACCTAAGAGCGTTCGAAGATTGCGCTCCAATTTGGAAAGAGTTGCAGGTAATAGGACTGAAGCTGAAATGGAAGCACTGTTGCTCGCATCTCTTAAGTCTTACATGCGTTATTGGTGTGACACGTTTAGATTTCCTGATTGGTCCAAAGAGCGAATCAGGTCAACGGTAACTGTTCGCAATGAACATCTATTAATGGATGGGATTAAAGCAGGTACTGGTGTGATTGTTTCCCTTCCGCACGCGGGAAATTGGGATCATGCAGGTGCATATTTTTGTGGCAAGGGCGTACCGCTCGTTACCGTTGCAGAAAGGCTAAAACCCGAAGCGCTTTTCCTGAAGTTCTTGGAATATCGCCAATCCATCGGCATGGAAGTACTTCCACTCGATGGGCGATCGTTAGCAATTTTGGCGCAAAGATTACGTTCTGGTGCACTCATCGCTCTCGTCGCAGATAGAGATTTATCTCGTAGCGGGATTACCGTGGATTTCTTTGGAGCCCATGCTCGGATGCCGGCAGGACCTGCATTACTGGCTATCAATACTGGCGCTCCTTTGATTACCGCATTTGTTTCCTATACTGAAGCAGGTATACATATTGATTTTAATCCAATTGCAATTCCTTCTACGGGCAGTAAAGACGAGAAGATTGCGGTAATGGTTCAAGAATGCGCGAACAATTTTGCAAAAGGGATTTCGCAAGCCCCCCAGGATTGGCATATGTTGCAACGCATCTGGGTGGATGAAGATTTTATGGAGCGAAAAGATGCCTAGTACAAAGAAACTTAAAATCGGCATCGTCTGTCCCTATGGGTGGGATGCCCCCGGCGGAGTGCAAAATCATGTGCGTGATTTAGCTGAATATCTCATTGCTCATGGCCATAGCGTTTCTGTATTAGCTCCGTGCGCCAACGAGGAAATTTTGCCTGAATATGTTGTGAGTGCTGGGAAACCTATAGCAATTCCTTATAACGGTGCAGTAGCGCGTGTGCTCTTTGGGCCGATAGCATTTTCAAGAGTGAGACAATGGATCTCGCAAGGTGAATTCGATGTATTACATTTACACGAACCGGCAATTCCGTCCATTTCATTACTTGCATGCTGGGCAGCAGACGGACCAATGGTGGGAACTTTCCATGCTGCTGCAAAGCGACAAAAAGCTATCTTTGCCCTCGGTCCTATTCTGGAACCAGTTATTGAAAAACTCTCTGTTCGTATCGCCGTAAGTGAAGCATCGCGACTCACACTCACTGAGCATTTAGACACAGACGCCATCGTTATTCCAAATGGAGTTTATGCCGAACGGTTTAGAAATGGACGCGCACAGCAAAAATGGTGCGGTGAAACGATAGGTTTCATTGGCCGTTTTGAAGAGCCACGTAAAGGACTTTCCGTTTTGCTTGAAGCTCTTCCAATCGTTGCGAGGTTTGCTCCAAATGTTCGCGTTTTGGTTGCCGGCCCTGGGGACACAGATGAAATCTATAAACAAATTCATCCGCAGCTACGGAGCCGTATTTCATTTCTTGGTCGGTTAACTGAAGAGGACAAAGCCGATTTTCTTAGTTCTGTTTCCGTTTACGTTGCGCCTAATACGGGCGGTGAATCTTTTGGAATCATTCTGGCTGAGGCTATGGCGGCGGGTGCTCCAGTGATCGCAAGTGACATCCCAGCATTTGTATCTTTGTTAGGTGAGGGTAGATACGGTTCACTCTTTGCAACGGAAGATAGTTCAGATCTAGCAAAAAAAATTATCGAATTGCTTCGTGATGATGAAACTCGTCAACGTTTATCGATTGCCGCTCAAGAGCGATCGAAATTCTTTGATTGGGATACCGTTGCAGAACAAATCTTCTCGGTGTATGAGATGGCCATGGTTGGAAGTGGAAGCGTTGGTTTAGCTTCCGATTCCAGATCGTGGGGTCGTTTATTGGGTAGAGAAGGGGAGAATTGATGAAGACTGGGCTAATTTTTGGACTGGTGGTTCTATTCGCACTTTGGTATCTCTCATTTTCTGCCACACGACTAGATCGTTTACATCATCGTGTTGAAACAAGTTGGGCAAATCTTGATGGCCTGTTACAACGCAGAGCGGCTATCGCCTTAGAACTAGCCCATAGTCGCGCAGCAGATCCTGCGTCTTCCTTGCTTCTAACGCATGCAGCATATTTAGCAAGAGAGGCTCAAATTGAGGATCGTTCAGATGCTGAAAGTGGATTATCTGGCGCACTTGGGCTGTTGCAAAATGATTTGACTACACAAGGAGAATCAGCAGAAAAGTCTTTGCTTCGAGAGTTATCGCAACTCACTGAGAAAGTGCGTGTGGGTATTGCAATACATGTTGACGCAGTGAATAGAACTCGCGAAGTTCGTAAGAAGTGGATCTTCAAGATATTTAAACTCGCGGGTAGTGCGCCTTTGCCGGTGGTGTATGAATTTGAGCACGATGTACTTTAAGAAATCGAGGGTGGTAAGCGTCATTGCGCTCTCACTTATTCTCACAAGTTGCTCTTCGGTGAAATCTCTTTTGCCAGCGGAGAACGAAAAACCTGTTGCGGTAAATCCTATAAGTGGGCACGAGGGCCCGAGTGGGCCAATTTTGGTCGTAAAAATTGATGACACACCTCTTGCTCATCCGCAAATTGGATTAGAAGATGCAGATTGCGTTTACATCGAGCAAGTTGAAGGTGGGCTCACTCGATTGGCCGCAGTTTTTTCATCGCGTATACCGCAATTGATTGGGCCAGTCCGGAGTGCTCGTATTAGCGACATCGATTTGTTAGCACAGTACGGAAAAGTTGCCTTTGCTTATAGTGGTGCACAAAGCAAATTACTTCCCGTGATCGCCTCAAGCGGGATGCTAGATCTTGGCGCACAACATGAGTCACCGTTGATCTACACAAGAGATTTAACACGTACAGCTCCCGTGGATATGGTGTTGCGTGCACAAGATCTTTTGGAAAAACTCAAATCTCAAAACGTTGTAGTCGATAACGCCAAGGAAATGGGTTGGAAATTCAGCAATGAACTTGCGGGAGGGAAAGTTATTTCAAGGGTTACAATGAATTGGCCAGCTAATTCATATTCTGCAGTGTGGTCTAAAGAAGAATCACGATGGTTATTAAGTCATCATGGGCAACCTGATGTGAGCGCTTCAGGTATTACGCTCGGTCCTACAACGTTAGTCATACAAGTTGTTTCCATTATTGATTCCACGTATCACGATAAAGTTGGGGGAGTGACTCCGCTATCAATCACGGTGGGCTCCGGTCAGGGATTTATTCTGAGAGATGGAAAGGCATTCCGTGCAAGGTGGATACGTCCCAATGCGCAGGAACAAACGACGTGGACCCTAGAGGATGGCAATCCATTGCCATTTGCCCCGGGTCAACTATGGGTAGCGCTGGTTGCTTCTGCGCCTGATTTCACCTATCCGGTTGTGTCTGCGAGTCCTTCAGCGACAAAGTAGTATGAGCCTTCGAATTGATGAGTTTCTCTATCCCGAGTGGTGAAAGTTTGAGGAGTAGCAATGTCTGAGTCAAAAGGTACCGCCAGAGTTAAACGCGGAATGGCTGAGATGCTTAAAGGTGGCGTCATCATGGATGTTGTTAACGCCGAGCAAGCAAAAATTGCTGAAGATGCCGGAGCTGTAGCAGTAATGGCTTTGGAGCGCGTTCCTGCAGATATTCGCGCGCAAGGTGGCGTTGCCCGTATGTCTGATCCTGACATGATTGAAAAAATTAAAGCGGCAGTTTCTATTCCCGTTATGGCAAAAGCACGCATTGGCCATTTTGTTGAGGCACAGATCTTGCAAAGTTTAGGTGTTGATTACATTGACGAGTCTGAGGTTTTGACCCCGGCTGATTACAAAAATCACATTGATAAATGGAATTTCACGGTTCCGTTTGTGTGTGGAGCAACTAATTTAGGTGAAGCGCTTCGTCGAATCAACGAGGGTGCAGCAATGATCCGATCTAAAGGTGAGGCCGGCACTGGAGATGTTTCTAACGCCGTAACACACATGCGCGAAATTGGTGGCGAAATTCGACGTTTGACATCTATGCGCGAAGATGAACTTTATGTTGCCGCTAAAGAAATGCAAGCGCCTTTTGAATTGGTGAAAGAAGTTGCTCAAAATGGAAAGCTTCCGGTTGTGCTTTTCACGGCCGGTGGCATAGCTACACCGGCCGATGCCGCGATGATGATGCACATGGGCGCCGATGGAGTGTTTATCGGTTCAGGTATTTTCAAATCGGGCGATCCAGCACGTCGCGCAGCAGCGTGCGTTAAAGCCACTACATTTTTCGATGATCCAAAAGTGATTGCCGATGCATCACGTGGCTTAGGTGATGCAATGGTGGGTATCAATGTTGCAGATATTCCAGTGCCTCATCGTCTAGCCGATCGCGGTTGGTAACGTAGTTTTACTATGAAGGTCGGAGTACTTGCCTTACAAGGCGATGTTCGCGAACATATAAAGGCTCTTGAGGAATGTGGCGTGCATCCACTGACTGTTAGACGTAGATCTGAAATCGAAAAAATTGATGCGCTCGTACTCCCAGGCGGGGAATCCACAACTATTGCGCTTTTGGCGCAAAGTTTCGGTGTCTTCGAATTGATAAAAACACGGATAGGCGAGGGATTACCTGTGTACGGATCATGCGCTGGAATGATTTTGTTAGCTGACCGTGTTCTCGATGCAACCGAAGATCAAGAAACTTTTGGCGGGATGGATATAACCGTTCGTCGTAATGCTTTTGGGCGACAGGTGGATTCATTTGAAAGCGATCTCACTGTCGCAGGAATTACCGCACCAACTATGAAGGCAGTTTTTATTCGCGCTCCATGGGTTGAAGCGATAGGGCCAGAAGTAGAAGTGTTGGCTAGCGTTAAAACTTCAGGTGGAGTTGAGCATGCCGTCGCGGTGCGTCAAGGCGCTTTACTCGCTACCTCGTTTCACCCTGAGCTAACGGGAGATAATCGCATTCATCGATATTTTGTTGAGCAGGTGTGCAAGACTGAGAATTCCATCAAGTAAAGTGAACCAGTGCGTTTTTTAGGTTCTAGTAGAAGTACTACCAGAGGCGAAAGTTGGAATTTGGAAACAAATTCCATTGAGGCGGAGTAGAAATGTCAGGCCATTCCAAATGGGCAACAACAAAGCATAAGAAAGCAATTATTGATTCTCGCCGTGCTAAATCTTTCGCTAAATACATCAAGGCCATCGAAGTTGCCTCCAGAAATGGCGGACCAGACATGGCTGGTAATCCAACACTTTTTGACGCGGTTGCAAAAGCAAAAAAGAATTCCATGCCCGCCGACAATATTGAACGTGCGATTAAAAGAGGAGCTGGTCTTGAATCAGGCGGAGCGGATTGGCAAACTATTATGTATGAAGGCTACGGCCCAGATGGCGTAGCTATTCTGATCGAATGTTTGTCCGATAATCGCAATCGCGCAGCGGGAGAAGTTCGTTTGGCAGTTACTCGCAACGGTGGTCGCATGGGGGATCCTGGTTCTGTCTCTTATCTCTTTAGCCGAAAAGGCGTTGTATTGGTCTCTAAATCATCTGCGGTAACCGAAGAGAAAATTTTGGAAGCTGTTTTGGAAGCGGGAGCAGAGGAAGTGAATGATCTAGGTGATTCTTTTGAAGTGGTCTCTGAGCCCAGTGATTTAGTGGCAGTTCGAACTTCGTTGCAAACTGCCGGAATTGAATATGAATCTGCAGAATCTCCATTCTTACCTTCGATGTCAGTACCACTGGATACGCAAGGGGCGCAAAAGGTAATTGCTCTGATTGAAGCTATTGAAGAATTGGATGATGTCCAGAATGTTTATGGCAATTTCGATATCTCAGATGAGGTTATGGCGAGCCTGGGCTAATTCGTTATCGAGCCAAACTAGGCTTCGCACTATGAAGAAGTGGCTCTGTAGTTCATGCGCGTCCTAGGTGTAGATCCAGGTCTAACACGTTGTGGTGTGGGAGTTATTGAAGGCACAGTTGGATCAACGATTTCACTGGTTGGAGTTGGTGTAATTCTCACTTCCTCAGAAAGCCCGTTAGAGCAACGTCTGCTTTCTCTCGAAATTCAATTGCAAGAGTGGGTTGATCAGCACAACCCAGATGTGATTGCAGTAGAACGTGTTTTTTCTCAGCACAATGTTCGTACAGTGATGGGCACTGCCCAAGCCGCTGGAATTGCTCTTCTCATTGCCGCTAAATCATCTATTCCCGTTGTCATGCATACCCCCAGCGAAGTAAAGGCAGCAGTGTCAGGTATGGGGCGAGCAAACAAGAAACAAGTTGCCGAAATGGTAAGAAGA
>CAFBMI010000108.1_pt1 | contig 3073 bp, 2 predicted proteins | sample 7268631 | NCBI WGS metagenome assembly CAFBMI01 (sample SAMEA6814061, study PRJEB35770) | uncultured Actinomycetes bacterium | biome: Freshwater; feature: Freshwater reservoir; material: water | place: Czech Republic | collected 2017-05-23 | depth 30m m
CCGCCCTTCTCGCGATTTTTCTCTTTCTTTTCTTTCTTACCTTTAAAACCTTTACCCGCTTGCTCCACCGTGGCGGCATCTTCGGCAACATGGCCAGTTAGCGACATAAAAACATCATCAAGGGATGGGCGCTTGAGACCAACATCAAGTGGGTGAATTTGTGCATCATCAAGTGCGCGAAGAACTTCAACTAGCGCAGTTGAGCCGGTTGTGACTGGTGCTGAAATTCGGCGAAGGCCTTCATCTAGTGTTGCTGTTGCTCCACTAACACGTCCCACAATTTCTAGCGTTTGCCCAACGTGTGCTTGATCAACAACTATTTCTAATCGCTCTCCACCTACTTGGCGTTTGAGGGCATCTGATGTTCCTCGAGCGATAACTTTTCCATGGTCTACAACCACAATGTCATCAGCAAGTTGATCGGCTTCATCGAGGTATTGCGTAGTAAGTAAAAGCGTTACGCCACCTTTGACGAGTTCTTCTATCACTCCCCACATTTCTTGACGACCTCGAGGGTCTAGCCCAGTGGTTGGTTCGTCCAGAAATAAAACTTTAGGTTGCACAATCAGTGATGCTGCTAAATCAAGACGGCGTCGCATTCCGCCCGAATAAGTCTTTATCGGACGGCGAGCACTTTCAGAGAGAGAGAATCTTTCTAATAACTCATCGGCTCTAGCAATAGATGCTTTTTTGCCTAAGTGATAAAGGCGACCAAACATCACTAAATTGTCCCAACCAGTCAATGTTTCATCAACGGCTGCATATTGACCAGAAAGGCCAATAATTTCACGCACTTTTTCTGGATGTTTGATCACATCAATGCCTGCAACAGATGCACTACCTGAATCGGGAGTGAGCAAAGTTGTGAGTATTCGCACAACAGTAGTTTTACCTGCGCCATTGGGGCCAAGAACGCTTAAAACGGTGCCTTCCTCGACATCAAGACTTAAGCCATCAAGGGCTTTAACTTCACCTTTTCGATAAGTCTTGACAAGTCCTTCGGCGATTATCGACTTCACGGAGTAAACTTACCCTTCTATCCAGCTTCTTCCAAAACACCGTATGGTCATTACATTTAAGAGAATCGAAAGGTACCAATTGTCTAACAAACCTGCATCCGGAGCTCCATCGAAATCACATTCACACCGCGAAATCATGGTCATCATGAGCGGTCTCATGACGGGAATGCTCCTTGCAGCTCTCGATCAGACAATTGTTTCCACAGCCCTTAAAACTATCGTTATCGATCTACACGGACTTAAGGAATACACCTGGGTCGTTACTGCGTACCTATTAACTTCTACAGCATCAACTCCACTCTATGGAAAAATCTCAGATCTTTATGGGCGTCGAGTTGTTTTCCAATTTGCAATTGTTACTTTCCTTATTGGTTCTTTCCTTGCGGGTGTTTCTCAAAATATGTCTCAACTTATTGCCACTCGTGCACTTCAAGGCCTGGGTGCAGGTGGCCTGATGGCTCTGACTTTCGTAATTATTGGCGACATTGTGCCCCCACGTGAACGTGGTCGTTATCAAGGCTATTTTGGCGCAGTATGGGGGCTCTCATCAGTTGCTGGACCATTGCTGGGTGGGTTCTTTTCCGATCACAGCCAAATTCTTGGCATCACTGGATGGCGCTGGATTTTCTACATCAACTTGCCATTTGGTATCGCCGCTCTTGCAATTACATCCGCAGTTTTGCACATTCCAAAAGTTAAGCGTGAGCATTCCATCGATTATTTAGGTGCACTACTTCTTGTTACTGGAGTTACCTCAGTCTTGATGGCCATGGCTGTATACGGACCACAAGATGGATGGGCTGATTCACGCACCATTACTTACTTTATTGTCGGAATCATCATCTCTGTTGGATTTGTTTACTGGGAAGGCAAAGCAAAGGAACCAATTTTGCCTATGCGCCTTTTCAAGAATCACACATTTTCAATTACATCAACGCTCGGAGCCGTTATTGGTGCCGGCATGTTTGGCGCAATCGTTATGTTGCCTCTCTATCTTCAAATCGTAAAAGGCAATACAGCAACTGAAGCTGGCCTTAAATTAATCCCGCTGATGCTCGGAATTGTTTCCACATCTATTTTTAGTGGAAAGCAGATTACTAAGACTGGCAAGTACAAGATGTTCCCTGTACTGGGAACTGCAATCATGACAGTTGGTATTTTGCTGATGGTGACACTGAGCCGCGAGACTCCATTCTGGCAGCTTTCAATTTATTCCATCATTGTTGGAGCTGGCCTTGGTTTATCAATGCAGACCATTGTTATTGCACTTCAGAACTCAGTGGACTTCAAGGATATGGGCGTTGCAACAAGTTCTAATACCTTCTTCCGCTCACTGGGTAGTGTTTTCGGAACAGCAATTTTCGGTGCAGTTCTCAATAACCGCTTGGCGCATTACATGGCAAGTGGTTTTACAACACTTGGAACGCAAGACCCTTCTGCCGTTAAAGGACTTGATCTATCAACACAAGGGGTCACGGCCATTGTTGCTTCACCGCAAAATTTCAGCGCTGTAGTTCATAACACTGCAATGGATGCATATGTAAATGCTTTCCATGTGGTGTTTTTAACCGCAGCACCAGTGACAGCTCTTGGATTCATTTTGGCTCTCTCACTTCGCGAGGTTCCGTTGCGTACTTCCCATGACTACGCAGCAGCTCGTGATGAAGCAGCTGGCGAGGCAATTGGTTGATTTCCACACGACTTCTCGCGGGGTTACCGCGCGAAGTTAAAGTTCTTGTATCTGCATCATTTTTCGTTGCGCTCGGCTTCGGCATCATCATTCCGGCGATGCCACTATTTGCTAAATCTTTTGGCGTAAATAACTCTGCCGTTGGACTCATCGTTTCAATGTTTGCCATTGCTCGGTTCTCATCAGGATTGATTTCGGGAAAGTTTGTTGACTTATTTGGTGAACGCATCGTATTTGCCATTGGAATCACGATGGTCTCTGTATCGGCACTACTTTGCGCTCTAGCCCAGAGTTATGCCCAACTGTTGCTCTTTCGTACAGCAGGCGGCCTTGGCTCGTCCATGTTCTCTGTTGCGGCAGGTTC